>Ga0207033_1186_pt1 | contig 12649 bp, 9 predicted proteins | sample Alteio_BWMinCont_35_FD_153262 | JGI IMG/M metagenome (GOLD analysis project Ga0207033, IMG submission 153262) | Enriched cells from forest soil in Barre Woods Harvard Forest LTER site, Petersham, Massachusetts, United States -... | ecosystem: Environmental > Terrestrial > Soil > Temperate forest >... | reverse complement strand
AAATCATCCAGCTTATTGAGTTTTTCGTTCCAATCTCCGAAAGCTAGGTTGAAAAAGTTGCCATCAATCTGTGAATAAATGACCCTCTTTTTTATCCTACCATTGGGGCCCTCACTAAAGAATTGATATATGAAGTTTTCGTCATCCGCTTCAACGGGGTATTTTGGAAGATTCATAACGGCGGAATAGTGTTACAAAGTTAATTTAGTAGAGAAAGTATTTTTTGAAAAGATATGCACATTCGGTTATGCATGCTGTTTACTTTTTGATGGAGGGGCATTTCGCCGTAGATGGCGAGCTTTTTTGTTTTGCAATAAATGCTAACTTTATAAAAAAAATGCCAGCCATCGGTAACACCCCATTGATAAAACTGGAACGCCTTCCCGGTCCGGGCAGCGCCGACGTGTATATAAAGTATGAAGGGGCAAACCCCACCGGAAGCATGAAAGATCGCATGGCGCTTTCGATGATCGAAGGCGCGGAACGAAGGGGTGAGCTAAAGCCCGGCGGAACTGTCGTTGAATACACCGGGGGCAGCACGGGGAGCTCTTTGGCGATGGTGTGCGCGATGAAAGGCTATGCGGCACACTTTGTCTCTTCCGACGCTTTTTCCAAAGAAAAACTTCAGACGATGCAGGCTTTTGGGGCCCGGCTCGAGCTCATTCCCAGTGAAAATGGTCTTATCACGGCAAGACTCTTCGATTGGATGCTCTCGCGGGTAAAGGAGCTGATCAGGAGGCCGAATACCTTCTGGACGGACCAGTTTAACAACGTAGACAACAGGAGCGCTTATCATGCGATGGCCGCGGAAATTATGGCCGTGCTTGGCCGGGAAATCGATGAATTTGTCATGGGGGTCGGAACGGGCGGAAGCTTCTCCGGAAACGCCGAGGCGTTCAAACAGGCCATACCGCAGATCCGTTGCATCCCGGTCGAGCCCTTGAATGTCCGCGCACTGTCGGGCGGTGATGTCTCGGGAAAACATCGGCTCGAAGGCATTGGCACGGGATTCGTGCCGTCGATCTGCCGGCTTGATCTGGCGGACGAAATAATGGCGGTATCGGATGAAGATGCCGTTGAAACGGCCAGGAGGCTGGCGAGGGTAGAGGGGATATTTGGCGGGACGTCCTCCGGGGCGAATGTGTGGGCGGCGCTTCAGCGGGCGAGGAAGATCGGGCCGGGAAAAAAGATCGTTACGATCGTAGTTGATTCGGGGTTGAAGTATCTTAATGGGGATTTGTATAAATGAGCGGTGACTACAAAAGAATATACGAATAATTCTTCAGATTAAGATGGGTTTTAAGACCCATTTTTTCATACCCGGTCGTCCATACCTTTAGAATCCCCATAAACCAAAAACAAGCTATGAAAAAGCACGCTCTTCCCGCCGTCTGGCCAGTGATCCTGGTCGGCCTCTTCTTTATTTTCAGTTGTAATAAATCAGGCAGGCTTCCTTTTCAGCCAGACGCGGCCGAGATCTGTCCTATCGAAAGATTCAGCTCTTTCGCCACTTTCGAAACAAGGGACACGATCACTTTTTCGTATGACTGGCTTGGAAGACCGGTTAGCAGCACAAGAACGCTGGTGGGAACCGGTAGCCCCAAATACTTGTTTCGCTACGACGGGCAGGGCAGGCTGCAGGATTTTATCGGGGCTTATGAGAATTTCGGGGCGGAATTCTGGACGCGGTATACGTATAGTGAAGACAATCGAACGATATGGGATACAACCTATACTTTAGTGGTTGATATTACCAGTTGGCCGCCCAGCCCCCCTTATGCGGATCTCATCACGCAAGTAAAAAAATATGACCGGGAAGGGAGAGTCATCCAGATCATCACCTCTGTCCCCCCTTTCTACATTGGGGACACCCTTATCCGCGAGGTTATCCGGAATATTGCGTATGACGCCAGGGGAGATGCGCAAAATCCACCAGTACCCCTGCAAAGTGGACAAGCCTATGACGACAAGATAAACTACCACCAGACCAATAAGATCTGGATGCAGGTCGACGATCAGTACAGCGTCCATAATCCGCTTACACCCGGCGGTTATGCTTATAATAGATATGGGCTGCCGGTGCAATTTGGTTTCAATGGCAATCCTGGCTTGATGTTATTCGGGATCGTCGGGCCTGATGTTGAGATAGACTACGAATGCGAGCTGCCAAAAGGATTGACGCCGGGTGAATAGGACCTGAGCCAGGATGCAGCTGATCCCGTATCTTTGAGGTGTGGCCGAACCGCAACGCTATATCGCCCATTTCGATCTCGACAGCTTTTTTGTTTCTGTCGAATGCCTCAACGATCCCTCGCTGAAGGGAAAGCCTGTGCTCGTGGGTGGCCGCGAACGCGGTGTGGTGGCGGCCTGCAGCTATGAGGCGCGCAAATATGGTATCCACAGCGCCATGCCGATGAAGACGGCGATGCGGCTTTGTCCGCAGGCTATAGTAGTGGGTGGCACCCGCGGCGAATACAGTCGCTACTCCCGCTGGGTCACCGAAATCATCGCGGCAAAGGCGCCGCTTTTCGAAAAGGCGTCGATTGACGAATTCTATCTCGACCTGACCGGTATGGAGCGCTTCTACGATCCCTATCAGTGGACGATCGACCTGCGCGAAGAGATCATCGCGGCGACGAAGCTGCCGATCTCCTTTGCGCTTGCTTCCAACAAAATGATTTCGAAGATCGCGACACAGGAGGCCAAACCCAATGGCTATATTCATGTCCCCGCGGGGATGGAACAGGAATTTCTCGCGCCGCTAAAGGTAAATAAGATACCCGGCGTGGGGGAGCATACCTACCAGGCGATGCAGGAGCTGGGGATTGTGACGATCCGGGATCTGAGCGCGCAGCCGATCGAACTGCTCGAACGGCATTTCGGCAAGTATGGCGCTGAGCTTTGGAGCAAGGCCCGGGGCATCCACAATTCCGAAGTGGTGCCTTATCATGAGGCCAAGTCGATCTCTACCGAGAACACATTTGAAGAGAATAAGACGGATATGGATTTTTTGATGGCGGAGCTGGTGCGCATGACGGAGCGCGTGGCGTATGAATTGCGGCAGGATAATAAGACGGCGGGTTGTGTGGCGGTAAAGATCCGGTACCCCGATTTTGAGACGACGTCGCGGCAGATGACGATCCCGTATACGTTCTACGATGATGAGCTGATCGCAAAAGCGAAGGAGCTGTTCCATCAGCTGTGGCGCCGTGGTCAGCCGATCCGGTTGATGGGGGTCAGGCTGAGCGAGTTGACTTCTGAGGCGATCCAGACAAATCTTTTCGAGGATACGGGGAAGAAGACGCAATTGTATAAGGCCATCGATGACGTAAAAGGGAGGTTTGGGAAGGATGCGGTGGTGAAGGCGGGTGGTCAAAAAGCAGAAGGCGAGAGGTCGGCGGGGACCCGAACGAAAGTGAAGGGTCCGAACGAGGAGGAGCGTGGCGAAGCAGCTCCGACGAAGTTCTCGACATCGAAATTCATTCGTAAGTCCGGTCAGGGGGAGAAGGGGGAATAGGGTAGTGCGGGCATGGGATTTGAAGGGGGGTAAAGAAAAACTACCAGCATGAAAAAGACATTGAGTATTTTGGCCATCGCGCTGCTGATAGCAGGCGGTCATCTTTGCGCGCAGAGCTTTCAATTAGGGATCAAGGGCGGAGGGAACATAGAGTCGTTCACCGGAAGCGATGGTCCCAATTATAGTTCCCATTCCTTTAAGGCCGGCTGGAATGCGGGCATCTTTACGAATTTATTTTTGGGGAATCATTTCGCCATCGCACCAGAACTGCTGTACACGACCGCTGGGTCGAATATCAAAACCGTTACGTTGGAAAACAACGGAACTGTGTACATCAACAATCATCTTAACCTGGCTTATTTGAGCGTACCGGTAATGGCAAAGTACAGGTTCACGGGCGGATTCTACCTTGAAACCGGCCCTGAAATCAACTTTAATGTCAGTGGCGGCAATTATCAGAATGAAAGCGTTCGAAATTTCACCAACAGCGCTGAATTTGCCTGGGGTTTGGGTCTGGGCTATCAGAGTCCGATCGGTCTGGGGATTGGCGCCCGGTACAATGTGGGGTTGACCCGGGTTGACAATGTCAACAACGCGAACTTCCAGGAAGTGAACTGGCACAATAGCGGGTTTCAGCTGGACTTGTTCTGGACGATCTTCAACAATAAGAAGGCGGAGGAGTAACAGCGGACGGTTGGTGTCCGGAAACGGACGATCCGCACGGGGAGTAAGAGGATAAGCGGTTGATTTGCAGGCGCGTGCTGTTCTGACATTTTTTCCACGGCATGATCGGGTTGTGGATGTATGGTGAGGTTTCCTTTGATCACAATTTTGCGAACTATCACCGTATCGCCCAGGTGATTCAAAATGTGACCAACAGTGGGACGTTGGAGACGTGGACGAGTGTTCCGTTCCCCCTGGCCGAGGAGCTGCGCAAGAATTATGGCAGCGGCTTTTCGCATGTCGTGATGTGCAGGGTCGATGATCATGTCGTGACGGTGGGCGACAATATGTTAAGGCTGCGTTGACCAATCCGATCAGGAGCTTGCGGGCGGAGTAAGGGATGGGACAAATGAGATCGGCAAAGGCGAGACAGCTGACGCACTTATCGGTCATTTCGACGCAGTTGTGCGAAAGTGAAAAAAAACTTTTATCCTTTTCTAGGAATTAACAATTAGTTTCATTTACTTCGATTCACCATTACCGATAATCCCTCCCCCGCTGATGATTTGATCCCGCCCTGTCGCACGAATCAAAAACCATTCAAACTAAACCCCTAGCTACCATGGGACGCCATCTTATCCGCGTGCACGACATGCTGCACGCCTTTTTCCGAAAACCGTCTTTCCTTTCTTTCCACCGATCGTTTTTATTGGAATTTACTGACAGTATGTAAGTACTGAAAACCAAGCTCATGCTTTATAAACTGGGTTTATCCCTGGCGGCGGCGCTATGCCTTGCCGTGACGGTTGCGCACGCCCAATCGGCCGATTCTGTCGCGGATAAGATCGCCAATTTCCCGACTCGGTTTTTTAATAAGATCAGCGGCAAGACGGCCGACCTGCAGCAGCAGTTAAACCGGCAGACAGCGAACTATCTGCGACGGATGGCGCGGCAGGAAGAAAAGCTGAAGGCCCGACTATACAAACAAGACTCTGTCAAGGCGGCCGCGCTCTATCCCCGGGATCCTCAGCAGCAATATGCTGTGATGCTGCAGAAATTTCAACAGGACAGCGCTCGTGTCTTCACGTCGATGGGACCGGAATACCTGCCGCGGGTGGATTCCCTGCAAGGGGCGCTGGGCTTTTTGACAAAAAACCCGTCGCTGGTCAATGCCAATCCGGCTTTGCAGGCAAAGATGCAGAATGCGCTGGCGCAGTTGCAGCAGTTGCAAGCCAAATTTCAGGCGGCAGACGCAATCAAACAGTATATCCAAAACAGGAAGGCGCAGATTCAGCAATACCTGAGCAGCTATACGAATTTGCCGTCGGGTGTCACGAATGCCTTCCAAGGATATAAAAAACAAATTTTTTACTACGGAGACCAAATTCGGGAGTATCGAAGTGAATTAAATGACCCCGATAAGATGATGCAGACGGCGCTGGTGCTGTAGAACAAGCTGCCTGCCTTCAGCAGTTTTATGCAGAAGAATAGTTTTCTGGCCGGTCTTTTCGGCGTTCCTCCCGGTTACGGCACCGAACAGGGGATGGTAGGGCTGCAAACGCGGGACCAGGTGATGGGGATGATCAAGAGCCAGATGGGCCAGGGTGGTTCGGGCGGGGCGTCGGCCATCCAGCAAAGCTTGCAGACGGCGCAGCAGGATATCAGCAACCTGCAGAACAAACTAAGCTCGCTCGGCGCGGGCAGCGGCGGGATGGACATGCCGGATTTTCAACCGAACAATCAAAAAAAGAAGACGTTCCTAAAGCGATTGGAGGTCGGCGTCAACTTCCAGACGGCGCAGACGACCAATTACTACCCCACGACTTCGGATTTGGGTTTGTCAGTGGGCTATAAGCTCAACGAGTCCAATGTGATCGGAATCGGCGCTTCCTACAAGCTGGGTTTGGGGAGTGGTTTTCAGCACATTGCCTTGTCGAGTCAGGGGGTCGGCCTGCGGTCTTTTATCCAGGTAAAGGTTAAGAAAAGCTGGGGAGTTGCTGGCGGGTTCGAGTACAACTATCAGCAGCCGTTCAGCTCCTACCAGGATATCCGCCACTTATCCCTATGGACGCGCAGCGGGCTCGTCGGCATAACGAAGACCGTGTCGATGAAAAGTACGGTGTTTAAAAAGACGCAGGTGCAGCTGCTGTGGGATTTTTTGAGCTACAGCCAGGTTCCGAAGACGGCGCCCTGGCTGTTCCGCGTCGGGTATTCGTTCTAATAAATTTATTGAATAAAAACAGCTTTGCCATGGGTATATTTCGAAAACGACTAGTTGAAGTAACCATTTTTATGCTATCGGTAGCGTCGCCCTCTGCCTTCTTGCTGGCACAGGCGCCAATGCCCTATATACCCTCCATCACTCCGCCTTCCCCGAATGCAGCCACTTTGCTGAAATTCTCGGATGTACCTGTCAGTCCCTATACAGGGACGGCAGATGTCAGCATTCCTATCTACGACATCAAGGCCCGGGGGATCGCTGTCCCCATTTCGCTGAACTACCATACTGCCGGAATCCGCTTAAAAGAGGAGGCCGGTTGGGTAGGGCTTGGCTGGGCTCTCAGCGCAGGGGGCGCGATTTCCCGAACGGTGATGAATCTTGATGATTTTGCCGGTGAATACTTTAATCACCCCGTTCCGGAAATCAACGGAAACTTTATCGCTGGCCCATTTTATCCTCGGACCGGAGAACAACTTTTAGGCGTCTATGGCTATGATTTCTATTGCAACGACAGCGTTTATACGGACCAGGGCGTAAAAGATTTCAGTTTTGTATTTTCTAATGCTCCTCCTCCTTTTGACACGGAGCCCGACCAATTTAGTTTTAATTTTCCGGGCCATAGCGGAAAGTTTATCCTGGCCCGAAACGGGGCTGTAGTCTTGCAAAAGCAAGAAAACCTCCAAATTCAATATACGACCGGTGGGAATTCCTTTACGATCATCGACGATCAGGGGAATAGCTTTTATTTCGCCGATAAGGAGATCATGGAGTCTTCAACCGGTGGCCCCCAAAGCATTAGTTCCTGGTACCTGTCCAGAATTGTCACGCAGCTAAGTGATACGGTTACTTTTAACTATGTGACCGATAGCACCTGGACCCAGGTGGCCGGTGAACAATTTGAGACTTCGCGTAACGGTTGTTCCGGCTTGACCGGAATGACGATTAATACGTCACCTCCAATCTCCTATCTGAATAAAACGTTGCAAAGCATCAATTTCTCCAATGGTCAGTTGCAATTCGCCTTTGACAATAGCCGTCCCGATCTGCAAAATGGAAAGAAATTAAACGAAATATCCATTTACTCAAAAACTGCCGCTGGGACGCTGACCCATTTGCATGATTTTAACCTGTATTATTCTTATTTCAACGCCGGAGTTCCTGGAAACGTATTGGAATTGGAGCGACTTAGGTTGGATAGCGTGAAGGAGATCTCCGGTGCCGCGTCTATCCCTCCTTACTCATTTGTGTATAATTCACTCTCGTCTGGCTTTATGACGAAGCATGGCTTTGCAGTCGATAATTGGGGATATTACAACGGGGCCGCCGGCAATTCCCAATTTACGCCCGGCTTCAACGGGAATGCTTACCTCGGAACGAACGCCCCGGCATGGGTCTCGCTTTCAGGATCCAACCGTAATCCCGACTCCACCAGCATGAAGGCTTTTTCGCTACAGCAGGTTACTTATCCTACTGGCGGATCGACCCTATTTGACTACGAGCCGAACTACTACGATGATGCTGCTTCAAGGACAACCGGCACCCAGGATTTTCCGCAATACGTCACGGTAGACACTTCCGTCAGCCCTACCCTTACCGGGCGTGGCACCTTTACCGGAAGCATTGACCTAAGCGCCATTTTCACAGAGAGTTCAGTTACTAATGTAACCATGTCGGTTACCTTCCGTAGCGAGACCAATGCCAACCAGGCCATTTATCGAAACAATAACGGCCAGATCTATTTTACATTCGCCTCCACCAACGTCGATATGTCCCAGACTAACCTGGATTGTTCCAGCAATCCTTCTGTCTGTACGCTCGCGGCCGATCCGCTGATGATCAATCCGGTTGGGGTCTACAATTGGACAGCCTATATCAACCCCAGCATTGGCTCCGACTTTGAGGGCATCTATGTGACCATCAGCTGGAAAGAGCTATATACCAATCATTACAAGACCGAAATCCTCATGGCCAGCGGTCTGCGTATCCGGGGTGTCACCGATTTGAATTCGGATGGCACTGTGGCTAAAAAACGACGGTATGATTATAATTACCTGGCCAACAATTATGGGTGGGGAACCCGGCCCTATACGTACGGAAAGCTATTGTCCTTCCCTTCCTACGCACATTATGAGGAAATGAGTGTTACGGTACCGGATCCCGGGTTTTGTACCAGCCTGACACTCACATCCACCAGCCTTTCATCGGTTACAAGCGTTATTCAGGGCAATATCGTCGGCTACACCCAAGTGGCCGAATATATTGTGAATCCCCTTACCAATACCGATATTGGCAAGACAGTTTATAGCTATTATAATAGTTCGGACACGATTCTGAACTACAATGGCTGGCGATTCCCGGGAAGTTTGAACATGCCGAATAATCAAAATGGCCTGTTGCTGTCCAAAATCGCCTATAGTGACAATGGAGGCAATTATTCCAAAGTCAGCGAGACCGATAATTTCTATCATACAACCAATAGAATTCCTTATTGGAACTGCAAATATCTTTTGCAGCCCAATAGCGGAAATACCTTTAGTCAATACTGTCCTGGTGGGATCTGTGTGGCCAATCAATTCATTGCCGGCTTTTATCCCTCCATCAAATCCGAGCGCGTTCTGCTGGATTCGACAACGGACATCGCCTACGATCAGTCCGACCCGACCAAATTTGTGGCTACCACCCAGCGGTACTATTATGACAATCCGGCTCATTATCAGGTGACAAGACTCAATACCAGCGACAGCAAGGGGAATAGCCTGGTATCCTTCCAAAAGTACCCGCAGGATTATATCCCCAATGGTTTTACCGTAACCGGCAATACCATCCTGGACACGATGATCGCACACAATATGGTCACTCCAACCATCGAAAAGGTTGATAGCCTGTATTACCCGGGCGGCGGTACCGGCAATGTAACCGGTGGCCGCCTCAATCTTTACCGGCTGCTATCCGGCAGCATACCTATCCCCGACAAGCAATTCCAATTGGATCTGCCCTCGCCGGTCACCAATTTCCAAGCCTTTACCATCAGCGGGAATAGCACCAGCCAGGACAGCCGCTATCGGCAGATGATCAGTTTCGATTCCTATGACGCGGTCAATAATTTGAATCAATATACGCCAACGGACCAATTACCCTTGTCCTTTATATGGGATTATTCCCATACCTATCCAATCGCGCAGGTAAAGAATGCGGTGCTGGCCGATGTGGCTACTACCAGCTTTGAGGCAGATGGAACCGGCAATATCTATCTCGATAACGGCAACACAGGGATAGTATCCACCGACGCCATAACCGGGACGAACAGCTACCAGATCAATAATGGACTGGCAGTCTTCAACCTGAATCCGGCAAAGACCTATGTCGTTTCTTTATGGGCGAAAAACGGCACCCCGAGTTACAACGGCTACAATGGCAGCACCCTGGTAGTACCGACCAATAACGTGTGGACAACGGGTAAGACGATCAATGGCTGGACTTATCTGGAACTATCCATGACCGGCGTAGCGACAATAAATGTAGGGGGCGGCGGCGGGCTGGTGGATGAGGTCCGCTTTTACCCTGCCAATGCCCAGATGACTACGTTCACGTATAGCCCGCTGGTGGGAACGACCACGACCTGCGATGTCGACAATAAGGTTACCTATTATTTCTACGACGCCTACCAGCGGCTGATACGTGTCAAGGACCAGGATGGAAATATCATAAAGACCTTTCAATACCATTATGCCAATCAACAACCTTTCAATCAGTAAAGCGAATTCAAATTTAGTATATGTCACAAGTGTATAAATACATCATGGCGATAACCTTTTTATTTCCGGCACTCCGGACCCCCGTATTCGGCCAGGTAACGGTAAGCGGGCCCACCTGCGTAATACCCAGAACAGTCTATCAATACGTGATCACCGGCCCCTGGGATCCCGCGTCCACCATGCAGGTCTGCGTCAGCGGCGGCCAGTTGGCCGATTCCGCGGGGACCTGCACGCCGACCGGCCGGCCGCTCGCCTTTGTTCGGGTGACCTGGAACGCCGGCGGCAGCGGCTCCCTTCAGGTGCAATCATCAAAAGGCAACAGTACGATCACGGTCACCCTCAGCGATACACTATCCGGGGGCACCATACTGGTGGCGGCAAAAACACAGCGGATTGCTTACCAGGCTACTCCCTCCGTTATAAATTGCTCATCCAGTACCGGCGGAGCCTGTTCACCGCAATATAGTTATCAGTGGCAGCAGTCCGTCGACCAGGTGACCTGGTCCGATCTTCCCGGCGACACCGCTCAAAATTTGGTACTGACGCAAGCGGTAACACAGACTCTTTTTGTGCGCCGGAAAGTGACAGACAAGAAATCCAATACCATGGCCTTTTCCGATATAGCGCTGGTCGATGTTGGCGCACCTGCCCCAACGATCTCAACCACCAATTAACCCAACCTCAAACCCTTGTCAATGTCTACTCAAAATAAGCGTCGTACAGCCATCCTCAGCAGGCTATTGGGGCCACTGTTTTTTGTAGCTGCCATCTGCCCAACTTGCTGGAGTCAGATAACCATATCCGGCCCGACCTGTGTCATAGCAGGCACACAATACACTTACACCATTTCGGGCTCCTGGAATTCCTCCTATACGATGACCTGGTCATCCACCGGCGCCTTCTCGGGCTCAAGCACCGGGACCCCGTTGCCCCAGGTTCATATCACGTGGAACAGCGGTTCGAGTGGAAACGTGAATGTAAACATGAAGAACCCAAGCACGGGTCAAACGTGGTTCGCCCCTCAATTGAACGTCACTATCGCCCCGGCTTTTACCGTCGGACCTATCAGCTCCGGCTCCCCGCAGAGCATTCCCTACAATACCTTACCGGCAAACATTCTCTGTTTGCAGCCGTCGGGCGGTACATGTGGTACGCCGAACTACACCTATCAATGGCAACAAAGCACGGACAATATCAATTTCACGAATATCAGCGGGGCCACCAGTCAGACGCTTACTTTTTCGACGGGCCTTACCTCTACTCACTATTACCGGTGTTTGCAGACGGAGACGACCTCCGGAAGCTCTGGTTATACAGGTTCTGCAACCGTTATCGTCTATCCGCAGCTCGTGCCCGGCACAATCTCCCCGGCATCAGGAACCGTCAACTACAACAAAGGCCCCGGTTTGCTGACCCTTAGCGGCTATAGCGGTGGCACCGGGACGGATACGCTCCAATGGCAGATCTCTACAGACAATATTAATTGGGGAAACATTTCCGGGGCAACCACTTCGACGTACAATCCCGGAAATTTGACGGCCGCAACCTATTTCCGCGTGATGGTGACAAGCGCGTCATCTGCCTACAGCAGTACAGTTGCCTTTACCGTCAATCCGGAGGTCATCCCGGGCAGCATTACGCCTTCAAATGTATCCATCCCCAGCGGGACGATACCGGGCCTTTTGAGCGCAACGCCGGCCACGGGTGGCGCCTGCGGCGGCGTCTTCGCCTACCAGTGGCAGAGTTCCACCGATAACATCAATTATACCTCCATTAGCGGGGTGACGGGGCTTTCCTATACGCCCGGCACGCTGACCGTCACGACGTTTTACCGGGTCCGGGTGATTTGTGGAACCGACACGGAGTACACTGCCCCGGGCGAAGTAGCGATAGCAGCAGCACAGGATATCAATTATGTCCGCGTCCGGGATATCCATAAGCCGGGAGTAACCGATTCCCTGACGGCGGCGGGCCTTAGCAACCCCTTCGATGTATCTCAGTCCACGCAGTATTTTGATGGATTAAGCCGGGTGATCCAGACCGTCGCGATGCAGCAGACGCCATTGCAAAAGGACTTGGTCTCCATTAACGTGTATGACGATTACGGGCGGGAGACCAATAAATACCTGCCATTTGCCGATACCTCCAGCAGCGGCAATTATAAATATTCCGCACCGGCAGATCAATATACCTTTAACACCACACAATTTCCAGGCGAACAATTCTACTTCGGGCTGGTAAATTATGAGCCTTCTCCCCTCAACCGGCCACTGACCACGGAGGCGCCCGGCCTGAGTTGGACGGGTACGGGCCGGGGGGTCGGTGAACAACATCTCGTCAACCAATCGGCAGATAGCGTGCGCATCTGGTCCATTGCCTACCCCGTCGGCAGCATTCCGACCAGTAGCGGCGTGTATCCTGCCGGCACCTTGTACAAAGACCTGGTTACCGATGAAGCCGGTCACCAGGTCGTCTCCTATAAGGACTTAGGCG
>Ga0207033_1185_pt1 | contig 12673 bp, 13 predicted proteins | sample Alteio_BWMinCont_35_FD_153262 | JGI IMG/M metagenome (GOLD analysis project Ga0207033, IMG submission 153262) | Enriched cells from forest soil in Barre Woods Harvard Forest LTER site, Petersham, Massachusetts, United States -... | ecosystem: Environmental > Terrestrial > Soil > Temperate forest >... | reverse complement strand
ATAAATTATGGTATAGTTCGGGTCCGAAGCCCTGGAAGGCGTAATCGGGTAAGACCCGGCCCCGGAGGACGAGGCTGTTGTCGATAGGATGGGTGGGGTGCTGAGGCTGGACGGATTGTCCCCGTTGACGAAGCCATTGTAGGACACCATCAGTGCCGGAAGGGCATCTCCATAATGCATGGTGGCGTCGTGGGCTGTAATCGTCAAGGCCGCGGGGTCGATGACCAGGGTATAGTCCTGTGAGCCTGAATACGGACCCGGTGAGGGGGAGTTGTCCTGGGCCGTAACGGTAAATGCGTATGAGCCGACAGCGGTAGGCATTCCGGATAAATGTCCGTCAGGGGATAAGGAAATGCCCGGAGGCAGGGCGCCGCCGGAAACAGAAAAGGCATAGGGTGCCATACCGCCGGTGACCGTCAGCATCTGATTGGGATAGGCGGACCCGTATAGCCCGTCTGGGATCGCAGTGGGCGAAAAGACCAATGTCTGGCCAAATAGCAAATTACCCAATCCCGATAAAAGGACTGTAAAGATGTACGCCTTCTTTTGCATAACGAAAACAGTGAGTTTTGGATCATAGCATAGGGTACCGGATCTTAATTATGGCGGATTGGGTAGTAAGTGTGCTAAAGATAGATATTACTTGAGATAACCGGCAATCTCTTCTGCTATATCCTTGGAAATGGGTATGGAATGATTTTTATAAAAGGCCTTATCCCCAAAAGGATCTTTGATTTCGCGGGTATGAGCGGATCCAGTCTTTCCGGCGTTAACAGAAGGACTAACAGGATCAGGAGCGGGAAGAGCGAATACACCACCGTGGGGGCCCAGATGTGAATCGGGATATTCCATCCGGCCGTCGGCCCTGAAGTCACCAGCCAGGCGAGATCATAGCTGACGAATGGGCCGATGAAAATGGCAAACAAAAGGAGGAAAAACTGATTTCTGCTTAAGGTCAGCCGGTTCCTGCAGGCCAGCAGAAAGATGGTTTCTTCTTCTATTTCCCGCAATTCCTGCTGGTAAAAGGCTCTGATCGTGGCTTCATAACAGGATTCAAAGTCCTCCTCCTTTTCCAGCTTCTGTTCAATAATAACGCAAATATGATCGAGCAAATCACATTGGAGGCTTTCCAGCCTGATGCCGCGGGCATTGATATCGGCAAGAATAAAATCGATATGCTGTTCGCTGAGGGAATACATCAGGTCATTTTTGGTTTAATGTCTAACAGCGAGATCATCGTATCCATAAAACTCGCCAATTCCTTCACTTTTTCCCTGGCTTGTGCTTTTCCGGTCGGACTTAAACTGTAATACTTTCGGATTCGTTTACCGATATACTCGGTCTCGGTAGTTACCAATTTATCGGCTTCCAGGGCGTGCAAGGTTGGATAAAGGGCCCCTTCGGTTATTTGAATCCGGTCAAGCGTTAATTCTTTAACTTTCTGCGTGATCTCATACCCGTACATCTTCTTGTTATCCGCTAATAATTTTAGGATGATGGTTTTCAAGGTACCTTTTATTAATTCTGTCGAATAATTCATTGTGATGGATTAAAGTCCGCTGACAAATATACATAATTTACAAATGCATAGGTTCAGCCCGCAGTGCATGGGCCGGGGAGCCTTACTGCTTCAGGTCATCGTTGCTGATGGATTTCTTCTTCCGCTCCTCCCTTTCGACCTTCAGCTTGCCGAGGGTAAAGCTCATGTAAATACGTAAACTGAGCGTATGGCTCAGGTTCGTGGTCGATTGGGACAGTGAGGGCGATTTCAGGTTTGTGGTGACCTGGATCCCACGGGAGAGAAAATTTTCCGCCCCCACGCCGATAGTCCCTCTCTTTTTCGGGAGTGCCCGCTTCAGGGTGAGGCTATAATAGGGAAAGCCGGTTTGGTATCCCTGTAACAGGACCTGGCTGCCCCGGTAATAGCTGTAGATATACAGCGACCACCCTTTTGCAAACGTATAGCCCCCCGATAGCCTGGCACTGGCTACCCAGCCCGTATTGCGACCGGCCGGACCAGGACCACCGGCGCCGGTCGGGCCCGCCAAAGGCGCATCATTTTCCAATTCGGTGTAATACAGGTCTGCGCCACCGCTTAGCGAGAGCTTCCGGCCGATGTCCAGGTTAGCAAAGACGTTCAGACCGCCGGTTGATTCTTTCCCGATATTCGCATAGGTTCGTTCAAGGGTATCTCCACCGGTAACAGGCAGGCTCACGCTTTCAATCGCCTTTGTCGTGTGACGATAAAAGCCGGAAAAGCCAATGGTCATGTCCCTGATCGTTGTGTTATAACCCAGCTCGATATTGTCCGAATATTCCGGGCCCAGGGCCGGATTACCGGTCGCTATGCTCCCCGGATCGGACGCAACAATATTCGGATTGAGGAACTGGATCGAGGGCCGTTGGATGCGTCTTGTATAGGCCAGTTTGATCAGCTTGCCGTTTTTCAGCCGCCAGCCCATATTGACGGCAGGAACAAAGACAGCATAGGACGGGATGTCCGGCAAAGCCACGCCCTGGTCCCGCAAACCGGCACTAATGGCTGCATACTCATACCGGGCGCCGGCCCGGAAACTAAAGGGCGAGCGGGTATTCAACGTGTATTCGAGATAAGCGGCCGTCACGTTTTGACGGTAGGTGAAGCGATTGGTAAGGTCCGGCGAAGCAGCCACGGCGAAGGGGTCATTTCCGGCGGCCATTTCATAGCTATAATCGCTGATCACCTCCCTGATGATGTACTTTCCCCCAAACTCGAGCAGTTGATTGGAATCCAGCGGCGTTTGATAATCGGCCTGCAAGGTAATTTCCTGGTTGGAGCTGCGATCGGCGTTTCCCAGCCGGCCTATCAACGAGCCGTCCGCCGGTTGCTGCTGCGCATTGGAGAATCCATTGGTACCATCCGTCCGGCTAAAGAGGGTCAGGAAACTGAATTCCTGCTGCGGCCTGGCAAAAGCATGCGTAAAGTCGACCGTCGCGTCGACCGTCCCCGACCGCCCGGTGATTTCCACCTGGTTCAAAAGCGTACTGTCCGGGACGGCCCCATTGTAAAAATTACTAACCAGGTTATTCTGGTGGTTATGGCTATTGAATTGGCTGTATCGTACGGAGGCGTTTAAAAAGTTATGTTTGTCAATATCGTAGTCCCATCCCAGATTATAGTTGTCCGTAAGTTCGTTCTTGCGGGTGGCCGCATGCTGGTCGATTGTCTCCGCCCCTACCGTCTGTACATTGTCGTATGTCCCCGTAACGTTGTAGGTCGCCCGGCCAAAACCACCGATAGAGAATGCCATCTTCTTATTATTATAAGCCCCGTTTATCCCCAGAAAGGAAGCCCTGGTGCCGATAGCCATATCCGGATTTACGAGAATACCCTGTAAGCGGTCTTGTTTCAACACGATGTTGATGATGCCCGCCGATCCTTCTGCATCGTATTTTACGGAGGGCGACGTGATCACCTCCACCGATCTTATCTGGTCGAGGGGAATTTGTTTCAACGCATCGGCCAGGTTACTGGCTGTGATCGTCGAAGGTTTATTGTTGATCAGCACCTTGATATTGGCACTGCCCCGCAGCGTCACATTGCCGTCGATATCCACGGAAAGCAGGGGCACCCGGCGCAAGGCGTCGATGGCATCTCCGCCGGTAAGCGATCTATCCCGTTCCACGTTATACACCGTTCGGTCCAGCTTTTCCTCTATCAAAACCGGCTTGCTATCGATGACCACTTCTTTGAGCAGTTCCACCCGGGGACTAAGAAATAGGGTTCCGAGGTTGACCGGATTGTGTCCCGCCGGGATAGTGACCGGGAGCGTGGCTGAATGGTATCCTACCGAAGATAGCGTGATCTCGAAGCTGCCGGGAGGCAGTTTCACCAGCGCAAACCGGCCTTTTTCATCCGTAACGGTGGAGGGCAACGCACTAGCCGTCCCCGGGCTTCGAATGGATACGCTGGCAAATACGATCGGCGCCTGGGTAAGCGAATCTTTAAGGATGCCGGTCACCGTTTGCGTCCGGGCATGTATGGCCAAAAGCATGCACAGGCAGCCCATAGTAAACCTTCTCATAGCCCTGTTTCCCGGCAAAATAGCAGAAAAGCCCTTGGAAAAACAAAGGTCTGGATACTTCCGTCTAAAAAGTTGACGGATCGGAATGAATAATTGACAGAAGCACAACGGGTGATTCGGCCAAATTGGTCGATTGCTGTATCTTACTGCCGGGAATGGCGATCACGATCCATAGGAAGCGGGAGGTCCTCCTTCATACGGCCTTTTGGGTCGTCTACATCTCCTTTATCATCAATCATATCACTTCCCACCAGACAGGTCCACAGGTCCATTGGGGCCGGGTCTTGCTCGCATCCCTGATTAGTGTGTCGTATCTCCTGGTGCTATCCTATTTGAACTACTTTTATTTGATACCGGTCTTTCTGCTTAGGAAGAAGATCGGCGCATTTATCATCATTTTCATGGCCTCCTTTGCGGCGCTGACCGTAATACGCTTCGGCATCGAAATCCTGGCTTTTGGTAAATCCTGGGAAGTGCAAAGCCCCGCCAGGACCCAGCTCATCATCCAGAATACGATCAGCGACCTGTTTATCATCCTGTTTATCGGACTTTTGCGATTCGCAGCTGATTGGCTGGAGCTCGACTCCCGCAGACGGCAGCTCGAGACGGAAAAACTAAATGCCGAGCTAAAATTCCTCAAAGCCCAGGTGAACCCGCATTTTCTGTTCAATACGTTAAACAATCTGTACTACCTTTCCACCATAAAGTCCGATACAGCCCCCCTCGTGATTTCGAAGCTGTCCGAAGTCATGCGTTATATGATCTATGACTCCAACCATGAAAAGATCGAGCTCGCCAAAGAGGTCGAATACATGCAGCATTACATCGGTCTGGAACGCCTGCGTCTTAGGGAAGGGGTTCCCCTGGAGTTCGAAGTGGCCGGCAGGACCGATATACCGATCTCTCCGTTAATCCTGATCACGTTCCTTGAAAACGCGTTTAAACACGGTGTCAGCAATGGCAACGACCAATGCTGGATCAAAGCCCGGTTGGAAGTCAATGAAACCCGCCTGGTATACACGATCGCCAACAGCAAGGTCAAAACGGTGTCTTACCCGGCGGACGGCGAGGGCATCGGGCTAAAAAACGTTAAAAGAAGGCTTGATCTTAGCTATCCCGGAAAACACCGGCTTCACATCGATGACCGGGAAGATGCTTATTCCGTGATCTTAACCATCGAACAGCCATGAGTATCCGGTGTCATATTATCGAAGACGAGCCGATGGCCAGTAAGCTCCTGCAGCTCTATGTCAGCAAACTGCTGGTGTTGGAGCTGATCGCCGTTAGCGACAATCCCCTCCATGCCCTCGAATCCCTAAAAACCAACCCGGTCGACCTGCTCTTTGTGGACATCCGGATGCCCGAAATGACCGGTCTGTCGCTTCTCGAAGTCATGCAAAACAGGCCCCTGGCCATTCTTACCACTGCCTTTTCGGAGTTCGCCCTGGAAAGCTATGAATTGGATGTCGTCGACTATCTGAAAAAGCCCATCACTTTCGAACGCTTCGTCAAGGCAGTGGGTAAAGCGGAACAGCGATTACAGCTGATCGGGCCAGCCAAAGAGAAGTTGGGCGGGGCGGATTATATCTTTGTCAAAGAAGGCACCCGATTTGTCAAGGTGACCATCGATGAAATTCTATTTATCGAGGGCCTCAAAAACTACGTGGCCATCCATACCATCCATCAGAAGATCATAAGCCTTCAACGGCTGAAGTCCCTCGAAGACCAGCTTCCGGCCGATAAGTTCATAAGAGTGCATAATTCCTATATCGTTTCAAAGAGTGCCATTTCCAGCGTCAAGGAGAACGAGGTTTGTGTAGGGGCCGCCAAAATCCCCATCGGCGAAACCTATTTGAAACCCTTCATGGACTTTATCGACGGGCTCCATCTCCATTAGGTTTCCATAAACTCATCGAAAGTATTCATCATTTAACCCCTTTCCATGGAGAATTTTGGGCATACATTTTTTAATCCGTGCCTCCCGGGTTTTGGATTGTTTGGGTGCGGAAAAATAAAGGATGTATGCTCTTTGTCGTCCCGGCGTCAATGCATAAAAAGCAGTCTTCAAGGCGGGGATCTCCCCTAATTTATTTTGAAATTCTTCAGGAATAGGTTCCGGGTTCTTTTTCAACTTCACTTTCACCCCGGCTCTTTCCACTTCAATGGCTTCATATATATAGGCTTTCAAGGCAGATGCCAGCTTCGAGATTTCCCGGACATTGGTGAATCGGATCAGGCGCACCGTCCGGGTGTTCTCCCCGGGCTTTTCCAGAAGACCATTTGCATTATCTAACAAGGACCCCTTGAAAAAGCTGAGAACACAGCAATCCTTCAATCCGCCTATGATGACTATGTTGGCATCCTGCCAGGAGTAGCAAGGAGTGCCCCACTTCAATTCTTCGATCAATCCGCATTCAAGAATGATTGTGCGCAATGTCGACAGCTCGTCCTGCCATTTGTCGACGGTACTTAGATATTGATCAACCTTATTAATCATCTAATCCCTTTCCATTAAGAATTTGTCGGGTGTATTTCTCAATTCTACTTTCGCGGGTTTTTGGTAGTTTGGGCTGGGAAAAGTAAAAGATATATCCCCGCTGGCGTCCGGGCGTCAGCGCTTCAAAGGCTTTTTTCAGCGCGCGGTTCTTATCCAGTTTATTTTGAAATTCTTCCGGGATCTCGAAATCCGCGGTCGTTTTTTTCCTGACTTGCAGCCCGGCGTTTTCCACTTCGATGGCTTCGTAGACATAGGCCTTCAGAATGCGCTCCTGCTTGACAATTTCCCGGGCGTTCGTAAACCGGACCTGGCGCGCCGACTGCACGTTCTTCGTCTGTTGGATCAGAATTCCTTCCGGATCCTGCAACAAGGCGCCTTTAAAGAGCAGGATCGCGCAATATTCTTTAAACCCATGGATCAGGACGATGTTTTTTTCCTGATGGGTGTAACAAGGGACACCCCATTTCAACTTCTCGTCCAGTCCGCAATCGAGTAAGATTGCGCGCAATTTCGCATATTCTTTCTGCCACTTTCCTTCTTTACTAAAAAAGAAATCAACCTTGGGATTCATGCTATTCATTGTCTGAAAATTAGGTGAAAATAAGTTTTCTATCCGCTGGTCTTAAATACCACGACAAGACAGTGAAAACTGCCAACATGAACGGAGCAATTATTTGCACCTTAATATCATCACTGGCAATATGCGAAATCACTGCGCCGGTCATGGCAAAAAATATACCCGCATACGCCCATTCTTTCAGCAATGGAAACTTCGGGATTAAAATCGCAATGACGCCCAATACCTTCCATACGCCGATGATCGAAATAAAGTAGGTGGGGTACCCCAGGGGTTTAAAACCCTGGACGACTCCTTTTGCCTGGACGGCCTGTGCCAATCCGCCAAAGAATATACAAAAGGATAATAGGGCAGTAATGATCCAATACCAGATTAGCTTTCTCTTTTCCATTGTTAAATTATTTTAAAGTGAGTAATACTTCCTGTAACCGGTTATGTGCCATGTTGAGGCCTTGAGCAAAGGGTAACTGTAGCAGTTGGTCTCTTAGTGAAACTGATTCATATATTACATGCATAGTCAGTTTGCTGGTGTTGTCTGTAAGAGGCTCAAATTCATATACCTCCAGTTGTACACCATAAGGCGCATTCTCCAATTCAAACGTCCTTTTGATTTGTTTGTTGAGGCTAAACTCGTGGATGACCCCGTTCGAACGAAATACAACTTTTCCCTGGGGGTCGGTTGACTCAAATTGATAACTGCCGTGCTTTTTGCCGTCAAATTTCAGCACTTTAGCAGTTGCATAGGGGTTAGACATCCATTGCTCAATAATGTCTGGTTCAACATGTGCCCTGAAAAGTAATTCCACCGGCAAATCGAATTCTCTCGTTATAAATAAATCTTGTTTGCTGTCTTCGGCGTGGACTTTTGTTTTCTGTTCCATGGTAGTTTATTTTTTTTGTTGGTATTTCTTCATGATGGATTCCAGTTTGTTAAACCGATCATCCCACATTTTGCGGAATGGCTCGATAAAGTCGGCTACTTCTTTCATTTTTTGGGCATTGATGTGATAGTAAATTTCCCTGCCATTCTGCTCTTGCTCGAGCAATTCGCATTCGGTCAGGATTTGCAGGTGCTTTGAAACGGTCGGTCTTGCCGTGTCGAAGTTGGCGGCTATGGCGCCGGCGGTCATAGTTTGTGTAGCCACCAGTAGGAGGATCGCCCGTCTTGTGGGGTCTGCGATGGCTTGAAAAACGTCTCGTCTCAGGTTCATTGCGTAGCTATTTGACTACAAATATATGCGTAGCTATTTAACTACGCAAATTTTTTTGAGAAAATTTTCCGGGAAAGCAGAATGATGCTGATGTGAGCTATGCCGGTGAGGCGTTGACTGTCAACCTAAGTGATTGTCAGCCAGTCGTTTTCTTAACGAGAAAAGCGCCGTATTCCGCACCCCGGGGTCTCTTAAGTCAGGATTTGATAGTTTTCATAGATATGCGTTTTATATTTATCTCATGAACCGAATTGTCCTCACCAAATCAAAAGCCCGAAAAATTATCCTCCATGCAGCAGGGTTATCAAAACGGGCACAGTTTGGGAAAGGCATGGAAGCGGTCTACAAACTCATCGACCATCTTGGTTTTATTCAGATCGATACGAATTACGTCGTTGAACGCGCACACCACCATACCATTGCAGCACGGGTGCCTGACTATAAACCCGAATGGCTTGACGAGCTTCAGGCGGATGGAAGGATCTTTGAATTCCTGACCTACGCCACCGGATATATTCCCATGCACGACTTCCGCTTTTCACAACCCGTAAAAGAGAGCTTTTTGTCACGAAGAAAGCCACTGACACCCGCGGAGATCAACCTGATGGACAAAATGCTCGACAGGATTTCTCGGGATGGACCCCTCATGGCAAGGGATTTTGAATATGATCGCATTGTGGCAAGCTCGGGTTGGTGGGATTGGCGGCCATCGAAGATTGCACTCGAGCGGCTGCACCTCGAAGGAAGACTGATGACGACACGAAAAAAGGACTTTCAGAAAGTATATGATTTGCCAAAGAATATAGTTCCGGGTGACATCGATACGACCCCACCTACAGCGGCGGAATTTGCAAGGCATGTTGTCCACCGCGCATTAAAGGCCCTCGGGATTGCCTATGTAAAAGACATTACCCGCCCCGCCCGGTTTGTAAAAGGTCACTCCGTGAGGACCGAACTGCAACGGCTGGTAGAAGCCGGTGAGGTCTGCCAGGTGGAGATCAAAGGTTTGAACACCGCACCACTCTATATGCTGCCCGCGTATGAAGGCAGGAAGATCGATTTGTCCGATGACGCTTTTATTCTTTCCCCCTTCGATGTGCTGAATGTCCTGCGACATCGCTTACGCGATTTTTTCGACTTCGACTACCAGGTCGAATGTTTTGTACCCGAGGCAAAGCGCAAATACGGATATTTTTCACTGCCGGTATTGATCGGCGATACCTTTGTTGCCAGGATGGATTCAAAGGCCGATCGAAAACAAGGGGTGTTAACCATCCACAATCTTCACTTCGAGCCGCTAAAACTGACCAAACCGATGGTGGGCAAGGTTGCCGATGCCATAGAAACCTTCGCGAAATTCAACCAATGCAAAGCGATCGCGATAAAAAAATCAAATAATAAGCCGGCTTTGTCAGCCATTCGGAAGGTATTATGCTGACCCCCCCAATTAAAAACTGCAAAAAACGCCGAGCTTATAAGTATTATTTTCCGCCGGGCTTTCCATCTTCAGCCAGCTTTCTAAGGCTACCTGTTCGGTACAAGGCCCATAAGTAATGATTTTAATTTTTCTCCCCAGCGATTCTTTCCTCAAAAGGACTAAAACCTCCCGGAGGATTTCACCCTTGAAGGGCGTATACATAAAAAATAGGGTTCCTTCGGAATAATCCGCTTTCAGCGCATCGACATTGATAAAGGTCACGTTGGATAAATTCAGCTCCGCGGCACAATCCCTCGCATACGCGCAAAAAGCTGGTTCGAACTCTACCCCTTTGGTGGTGATACCGGTGAGAAGATTTACGAGTATGGCCACCTGGCCCAGACCGGAGCCCACATCAAAAAAAACGTCTTCCTTCCGGAAATGAGATTTCTCGACCAATTCAAAAACGACCCTGGCCGGCGTTTTTTGATAAAAAACCATTTCCGGCTCCAGGTCTTTACTCTGCTCCGGCATAATCTGAAAGGAGGATAACCCATTGACAAAGACATCAAGGTTGTCATACCCTATTTCTTCGGGGCGCTCAGTACAGCCTGCAGGCAGATCCACATATTCATGGATCAGATCTTTGAAATCTTTTCGGGTATATCCCCCTTTCCGGATAGTCGCCCGCAGTCTTTGGAAAAGGCGAATATCGATTTCTTCCAGTTCGGACTTTAGTTTTGCCGCGCGGGATTTGAGCATCGGCAGTTTATCCGGTTGATTTGCTTCTGGCAGCAGTTCTTCCAGTTGATCCAGAACCTCCATACGGGTAACAAAATTTTTCTCCTCATACAGGGCACAATCTTTCTCTGCTGCCTCTATAAAAGACTCCATTTCAAAAAGGGATATCATAAAATGAAATTACTAAAATCAAACAATCTCTTTTAACAGGGCCACCGCCTTCTCCTGCTCCTTGAAATTCAAAGAGGCGAACCCTAATCCGACCGAATTGTATTTTATATCCCCGGTATCGTAATCGGTTCCGTCACTCAGGATCAGCCCCCTTTTATAAGCCCTTTCAACGACGAGGGGTAAAGGGTTTTTTAAGAAATTCGTCCATACCGACATCCCGCCCTCGGGGATACTAAAAGAGACGCGCTTCCCCAATTCCTGCCGGAGCAGTTGGCAGAAATGATCCCTGCGATCCTTGTACAGCTTTACGGATCGCTTGATATGCCGGGCAATGGTGCCATCCTTGTACAATTCCGCAATGGCATTTTCGACCAGGCTGTCTCCCTGCGTATCTATAGACTTGCGCAGCCAGGTGGCCGTACGGATAAATGCAGCCGGCGCTACGATAAATCCCACCCTTATCGCCGGCGCCAGGGACTTGCTCAACGCCCCGATATAAATGACATTTCCATTTCTGTCATGACTTGCCATCGGCATCATCGGTTTGCCGGCATAATGAAAATCATAATCGTAGTCGTCTTCGATGATGGCGAATTCATACCTGGCCGCCAGCTCGAGGAGGTGGATCCGCCTTTCCGGAGTAAGCGTCACCGTGGTGGGATGATGATGATGGGGAATCACATACAGCATGCGGATGGCTTTCTTCTGACATAGCTTTTCCACCAGGTCGGTATCGATGCCGGCACCATCCACGGGAACATGGTTTATCCTCGCTCCTGCCTGCAAAAAAGTGCGGTTGGCGCCTATATAACCTGGAGTCCCGACGATCACCTCTTCACCCGGTTTTATCAGGATGGCGGCCGTCAGGTAGATCCCCATTTGAGTGCCCTTCGTTATCAGGATATTCTCAGGCGTGATCGACAACCCCCTGGTGTCGCATAGAAAGGCAGCCAGGGTCTCCCGTAGATAAAGCGTCCCCTGCGCCCCTCCATAGGTCAGATATTTCTTGTGGAAAGGCTGCCGCGACAGCCTCCTGATGCTCCGGACCAGGTCCTCTATCGGGGCAAGCCGGATATCTGGAAAGCCGGGATTTAACACCAGCTTCCCGGTCGGCGGGAAATCCCCCGGCAGATCGATCGGAACGATCCACCTGGCATCATAGCTAAAGCCAGGATTTTCGGGCAGCTTGAATGACTTCGAACGGTCGCCCTGTCCCTTTGACGACATAAGCGGTGGATCCACTTTGACAAAAGTCCCTTTCTTCGGCAGCGTCTCTACCCACCCCTGCGAATCCAGCTCCTGGTAAGCGGCCACCGCCGTCATCCGGTTTATTTGCAGCAGGTCGGCCATTTGCCTCGAACCGGGCAGCCGCAGACCCTTCCTGAATTTTCCCTGGTGGATGTTTTGAATGACGGCATTAGCGACCTGGAGGTAAACCGGTACCTCGGAGGTCTTATTGATGACGATCAGCTCCTTTATTAACGGCATAACTGGATTAGTCGATATATTAAAACTGGATGAGCTACCTCATCCAGTAAAGGTATAGCTTTGCTGTCAATAATAACCGCCATTTTCAGGGACAAAAAACCTATTGCAATGAAATACATATTCGCCATTTTACTCACCACGCTGGTCAAATTTGCGAATGCCCAGATCGACTCCTTCCCCCTGCCGCATCTCATCTTTGACTCAAAGGGAGAATTGGTGATCACGGCATCCCCCACCTCTTCGCCGCACGACTTCGACTTCTTCGTCGGCAAATGGAAGATGAAAAATAAACACCTGAATGCCAGACTCAGCAACTGCCATGAATGGACCGAATTCGAAAGCTTCGTGGCCGATTCAAACGGGCTCGAAGGAATGGGCAATTTTGATGTTGTCCGGCGCACCCTCCCAGACGGCAAAGTCTACGAAGGCCGAACCGTTCGCACATTCGATCCCCAGACCCGGCTTTGGAGGTTATACTGGATGGCCAGCAATGGCGGCCCGATAGAC
>Ga0207033_1182_pt1 | contig 12720 bp, 4 predicted proteins | sample Alteio_BWMinCont_35_FD_153262 | JGI IMG/M metagenome (GOLD analysis project Ga0207033, IMG submission 153262) | Enriched cells from forest soil in Barre Woods Harvard Forest LTER site, Petersham, Massachusetts, United States -... | ecosystem: Environmental > Terrestrial > Soil > Temperate forest >... | reverse complement strand
CTTCGGAACGGGGCCCTGCCGTGACAGAAACAATTGTTGGCAAACCCGAATGTTCAGGCAAATTTTGAATATGCACAAAATTGAACGAGAAAATTTATTAGCTCAATCCGCTATTAAACGCAATGAGAACTAATGGATTACTGTTTTTTATTTGTAATAGTTATTTCTTGAGTTGTGTAGCCTACACTCCCGTTCAAATCGGCTCCTTGTAAAATAAGGGTGTAGGTTGTTAGCGGATCGGCTGCATAAAAAAATGTATTGGCTTCGCCATTTTTATTGGTAACTATATTAGGTTCCCAATGAATTGTTGAGCGCAGGTCGGTAAAACCGGGATACATATTTTTAACAGGGTACCTGGGCGTGTAGAACTGTGCAGGTATAATAACCGGGGCCGGCCTGTAAACATAAATTCCTTTGGGGCTATTTGCATATGGCCCCTGGCCTGACCTGGTGGTAATTTCAATATAGGCAGTAAGATCACTTCCGGAGCCGGGCATCGTGGCAGTTGGTAAATTTTGATCATCATATAGCGCCGGTAAATTTTTGTCATTATATAAAGCAGTATATTGCGGATTATACAACACTTCTATTCCTGTGATGTCTTCGGCTGTAAAATATTCAAGTATATCCTTTTGATAGTTGTAATGGTCGTCGGGGACCGGGTTATCTGATTTTTCGTAAAACCTGTCTATATCAATTGCATCTATAGAAAAATGTACTTTTTTATCTTTTAACATAAAAGTTAAGCCTTTGCCTTTAGGCCCGTAACCTTCATGAGCAACCTGCCCGCTTATTTCATTTAAGGGCCAGTTATATTTCAACTGATCGTTTTCTGTAATCTTGATATCCCTTATCTTCATTGGCGGAATATCAGTTGTTTGGAATTGCTTGTAATTGTTTATGCCAAACAAAATTTTATAACAGCTATTTTTTTTCAAGTGCAGGCCAGTTGCCGTATATATGGCTTTGCCACTATATAATATAATCCTGTCATGCTCTGTATCAAATTTTATACGTAAATGATTCCATTGATCAAATAACTTATCAATATCAAAAGCGATATTTGTGAGACGATCACCTACAATAATATTAAAATGCTTTTTATTGGCCTGGGCATTATAAACCAGGTCAATGTTTCGGTTATCATCTTCAATTATCCTGACGATGTAACCAAAATAAATTATGTGGTTAGGTATGAACGACAGGTCAAACGAGATATCAAAATTATCTTTGAAACAAAGGGTTTTATCAGGGCTCAGATCAAGGCTTGTTCTTTTATCCTGAAAAACCTCGTGACTTGAAAAAGCCAGACCATAGGATTGACCGTAACTATCGCCCGTTAATATGGTGAATATAAAAAGAAAGCAAAATACTATCTTAAAAATCCGGAAACCCGATCTCATTATTATATTTATGGTTAACTGGGTCAAAAATTGACAAATTAATTTTCGACCGGTTTATTATGCTGTAATGATTTATAATAGCCGCAAACTATGGAATTATATTAAAACTCCGTGCAGTTTTTTTAAATCAAAATTAAGAGGATAATTAATAATTTCAATAGCTATATACTGAATTACATTTTTTAGAAATTCTTGCAACTTATTTTAAATAGTTGCATGTTAATTACCATTAACGCTAATATATTAAAGAAATACAATCGATTGTATTTCTATGTATAACAAGGTTAAGCTTCTTTTTATTTAGTTGCGCACCGGCATTTTCGAAGTAAAGGGCAACTTCCTTCTCAGCATTTCTCCGGCTTTTCCGGTTAACCATAAATAATGGTCTGCCGGCATGCCTTCGTAATCCAATAACTTAAAGTTGCCCGAAGGTGGTTTATTTGTACATTTAAATATAGCTGTTCCTTCGTCCATCTCATCAAACATTGCTACATATAACATACCTGTCCCGGCTTTAATGGCTATACTGATCTGGTCCCAGTAAAACTTCCCTTTTTGCCGGGGTATTTGCCCAAGTGGCGGTGTGCCGCCAAATTCAGTTTTACCCAGGTTATACCAGCTGAACCCGGGATAGATACAGGGCACATAATCCACTTTATTTACTTTACACCAGGCAATATCAGCCTTAACATCAACAAAGTAACGTTCATTCTCGGCCTGTAGCAACGGGGTAAAACGTTGTACCATCCAGGGCATAACAATATCTGCCGAACGTATAAGTTTATGCAAATACGGATCAGGCAAACAATCCACATTTAATTCCCTGAAATAAGTTGGCACACCGAGCAGGATGGCGCACCCACCGTATTTGGGATCATTCTTTAAAAAATCAATTAATTTTTCAATACCGATGTTCCTGATATTATATGAACGGTCGGGAAAACCTAATCCCCATATGGCTACCAGTGGTTTTTGGTGATGATACAAATACGTTTGGTTATTTCCCTGCGAGGTAATCTTCAGGCTGTCGACTAATTGTTTCCAGTCCTCAATAATAGCCGAGCAATCTTCACCACTGGCTTTAATGCCCGACAAATCATACATAACAGCAATTGCCCGGTCATATTTTTTTGAGGCAGCCAGCGCATGGTTTAATATCACATTTGCTTTTTTCCTGCCCTGCGGCGTACGTATTGAGCCGAAAAAGCGCTGCATAAACACCCCATCAATTCCATATTCCTTCATCCATCTAAAATGCAGGTCGGTAGTACTGGCATCCCATGAGCTGAACAGGCTGGCAGGTGCGCCATCGGCGTTTTTTATAGCGGTGGGGTATGTTTTTTCATATTCAGTAACATCTGGCCATAAATCAATATGTATATGATCGCTATCTACCTTACCTGCCGATGCATAGTGCCCCCACCCCTCGCCGGCGCCATCGCCAACGCCGCGAAACCAACCCTGGTAGCCGGCCATTACAAGGCCATTATAGCTTGGAAACATGGATGTTTTACTATGCTTGCGTTGTGCAAATACAGGAAATGATAAAACAAGTAAAACGAATATGTAAAATTTCGCCATAGTATAGTTTTAATAAAAGATTTGGTTTATAAATTGACAATAGGCTTTTGACCTATCATTCCCCAAAAAAAGCATTGTTACCTTAATTAATGTATAATAAATGATTAATAGGGCATGGCGCCAATAACTAATTCTATCTTTTTGGGAGATTTTTTTGATCTGCATTAACAATTCGACAATCGATTGCTATTTAATTTAGAAGCAGGCATTATAATTAATTCTTTATTAATCATTAATTATACAGTCCTTCTTTTCTTCGTACCCACACATTAAGATCATTACATTCCGCTAACTTATGTTTATTAAAACCAATTTTGACCGCCGGTTGCTCCTTTTTATACTGGTGACGCTGGGTATAGTCCCCCATTTATTTGCACAGGTGCAATTCCCGCATTATTTTGCCCCTACCGATGAGTTTATAAAACCCCAGGAAAAACCCTTCCGCAACGACTTATGCCTTAACGGCGAGTGGATGTTTCTGCCGGTTGAAAATGCGGAAAAATTGGGGACCGAAAAAATAAAATATCCTACCCTGCCTGAAAACCCTGATTGGGAAACTACTCCTGTAAAAGTACCCTCGCCGTGGAATGTGAATAGTTTTGCCAGGGGCGATGGCAGCGGCGGCGATTTTTTAACCTATCCCAGCTACCCCAAAAAATGGGAAAAAATTAGGGCCGGCTGGTTAATGCGCACCATTCCTTATAAGAAGGCGTGGAAGAATAAGAGATTAATACTGCATTTTGACGCAATTGACGGTTACACGCAAATATTCATCAACAAACATAAGGTAGCCGAAAACTTCGAGATGTTTTTACCTTTTGAAGTTGATATTACTGATCAATTAAAACCGGGACAAGATAACGAACTGTTAGTTTGGGTGGCCGATGCCCAACTTTTTAATCAGCCCGGCAAATATGGCCGCCGCATATTTGTTGCCGGCTCCTTTTGGGGGCAGCACGCAATAGGTATATGGCAGGATGTAAACCTGGTAGCCAAACCAGTTGTAAGCATTCAAAATACATTTGTAAAACCGTCCATAAAAACTGATGTCCTTACAATAGAGGCAACTATTACCAATACAACGGACATAGCACGCGAAGTAAGTATTACCGGTGATATATCGCCATGGATAAACCTGGCAGGCAAGGATGTAATCAGCGCACCTGAACCTAAATGGGATTTAGGCCCAATCGCCCTCACTTTTCCCGGAAACAAAGTTATCATACAGCCAAATTCACAGGCAACGGTTAGTTTGAGCGTAAAAGTAAACGGCAGACTTAAGGAGTGGACTATCGAGCACCCTGATCTCAATGGTTTGGTGCTTACATTAAAGGATGGCAACCACGAAATTGACAAGCAATATACGCGTTTTGGCTGGCGTGAATTTACGCTGCAAGGCAGCAAGTTGTGCCTTAATGCCAAGCCAATTATACTAAAAGGTGATTCATGGCATTTTATGGGCATACCGCAAATGACACGCCGCTATGCTTGGGCGTGGTTTAAACTTTTGCAGGATAGCCATGCTAATGCGGTGCGCCTGCATGCGGAGCCCTACCCCCAGTTTTACCTGGATATGGCTGATGAAATGGGTATATGCGTACTTGATGAAACAGGAATGTGGGCCAGTGACGGCGGCCCAAAAATCGATGCCCCGGCATACTGGAAAAATACCGATGAACATTTAAAAAGATTTATTTTGCGTGACCGCAACCACCCTGCCGTTTTTGGATGGAGCGTATGCAACGAGAATATGCCCATAGTTCAGAGCGTATTTCATGCGCCTGATTCACTGGTAAAAAAACAAATATCCGAAATTAATAATTGGATAGCCATTACGCAGGGCTTAGATCCTACAAGGGCCTGGATATCGGGCGATGGTGAAACACAGGCGCTGGCTACGATGAATTCGCCTGTTATTGTTGGTCACTATGGAGGCAGTGACGCCAATTACCGGGACTTATCATCCAAAGGCAAGCCCTGGGGTATTGGCGAAGCCGGAATGGCTTATTATGCCACGCCACGCCAAACCGCAGCATATAATGGTAACAGATCCTATGAATCGCAGCAGGGACGGATGGAGGGCGTTGCCGATGAGGCCACTAAACTTATAAATATGCTCAAAAAATATCACGCTTCCTATATGTCTATCTTTAACCTGGTTTGGTACGGCGTAAAACCACTGGAACTGGGGCTGGCCGATACGACAAGAGCGCCTAAACCATCCGATGGTATATTTTTTGGCAAGTACCATGAAGGTCAGCCGGGGGTACAGCCTGAAAGATTGGGGCCTTATACCACGACGCTTAACCCGGGATATGACCCATCTTTGCCGCTCTACAAAACCTGGCCCTTACAGGTTGCTGTAAATGCATCATTTGCTGACACAACTATGCAGAAAGAGGTAGCAGCACCTATTGAAAACATGCCACTAAATACCAAGGCAGTAGAAAGCAATGTAATTATGCTGTCAGCCGACAAGGATTCGGTGCTATACAAAACATTGAGCGATATGGGCGTTTTATTAAGTATACATCCTGCTAAAAACGGGCACAGCCTGCTCATCATTGATGGTGAGCACACACCCGATGATGCCAAATCCCTTGAATTACAAAAAACAGTTTTACAACAGGGGGGCAAAGTGTTGATATGGGGTGTTGACCCCTCCTCTATTAAAGCGGTTAATAAATACCTACCTTTTTCTGTCGAACTTACCAACAGGAAAGCATCGTCATTTATAACCTACGGAACAGATCAGCTAATTGACGGGTTGGGCAATTCCGACTTTTATTTTTCGGAAGTATCGGATAGACCTATTATGACTTATGGCCTATCAGGCGAATTGATAAAGCACAGCGATATTTTGCTGGCTGCCTGCAATACCGACTGGCGAACATGGAACAAGCGGGCAGAATACCTTAAAACTGCTGCTGTACTGCGCAGCGAACGTGAGTATAAACCAGGCGGAAATGCACTGATATCTATAAAAGCAGGTCCGGGTAAAATATATATTTTGTCTATTGACCCGGCACTGCTTTCGGCAACTTCGGTAAGCCTGGTGCGCCGGATACTGGTTAATGAGGGCGTTATTTTTAACGGCAAGACAAGTAATAACATAGCTATTGGGCCAGATGGTAAATTACATAGCGCTTTGCTGCTGGCTTCGTTTGATATATCGGGTAAAAGCAATGCAGAGATCAGTAAGATGAACCAATTGAAAGATTTAAAACCAGGAGATTATTTTGCTGGAAAACAGGTGGAAAATCATTTTTGGGAGAACGTCACAACTCCTGATGGGATCTTCGATTTTAGTAAATTACATTTTAACGGGCCTGCAACTGATGCCATCGCATATTTGAGCTTTTGGATATACAGCCCCCATTCATTAACTAATTTGTTATTGGAACCAGACCTGCCCCGCCTGGATATGTATTTAAATGCTGATAACGGTTACCAGGTATATTTGAATGACAACCTGGTTAAAGAAACCGCGAACGCCGGAGGCTTTGCATCATCTGCACAAGTAATTAAATCACTACCGCTTGAAAAAGGCTGGAATCATTTTGTAATTAAAACCATACAAAAGGGTGGCGAATGGAAACTGGCCGTTGGGTTTGATTGCGACAAAAAAGCCTTCCTAAACGAAATTAAAAGCCAGGTAACACATTATTAAATTAACAGCATTATATTAATAAAGTATTTTTCGGCTAAAACATTTAAAGGTATAAATACATAGCACCAATATTAGAATTATAGAGGTAAAGCAGGCATTTTAGTCCCAATAACCTTACCATCAATCATAATATAAGGATAATTCGAGATAAGAATTGATTACCATTGCAATAAGCCCCATCGGGGCTACCCGTTTGTAGAACATAAACAAAAAACAAATTTTGCCCCGTCAGGGGCTACCCAATTCGCGAGGGGTAGCCCCTGACAGGGCAATTAATCCTTGTTATTTGGTTTCTACAAACGGGTAGCCCCTGACGGGGCAAAGACTTTTCTTATATCGAACTCACGTTATTTTAAGATTTTTGAGGCGCTCCTGTTTAATTTTCTATTTCTTTATTTAGCCAGGTCATTCAACATGTTTACCAATAATTTACCTGCTACCGGGTCTGTTATTGTTTTATCCAGCCTTATCTCAGACAACAATACAGAACCCTCATGATCCTTTATTTTAACAATAGGAAATCCTTTGATCTGATCCAATCTTTTCTCACGATCAGTTACCTGGCCCGGTAAATAGCCGTGTATTTTAATAAATGAGGCCAGCGCCTCCACATCCGGGTTGCGGTTGATGCGAAAAGCTCCTGAAATTACAGCAGGGCTTTCGCGCTCATTGTTATTCAGGTAACGTGTCTCCAGCGGCTCAATGCCATTAAACACATCCGATTCTGGAATGTCCATCATCGTGATCTCGCCATTCTCTTTCAGCAAACTTCTGATGTATTCGGGGTATAAAACAGGCGCGAGGCTACCCGATGCCGATAATAAAACCTTGCCGCCCCCTGCAATTAAGTTCCTGATACCTTTTACCTCATCCGCACTGGTTGATGCGGAGTCGAGCCCGGATAATACATATATATCTGCCTTTTGCTTCAATGCATCAGTCAAAGTTTTTGCTATTATGTATTTAATGCCAAGAAAATCAAGCGACGGGGCGATCTTATTACCAGCATCATATACCATTATTTTTTTGCCCGTTAATTTAGCTGCGTTCAATCCGGCTTTATTGGCCAGCAGTATATCATAATAATTTTGTGAAACGGTTTTCCCGTCGGCTACCAGCTTTAACAACAATTTGCCTGCAACTTTATCTCCAGGCAGGTTTGCCGGGATATTTATCTTCGGTTCTATCCATTGGCGGGTGTAATGTTCCACCTGTGGCACAAGCATTTTACCGGTTGCCAATTCGGCTCCATTATTATCTACCAGTTGCCACTGCAGTTCCGAAGCCGGTAAAGCGGTACCGTCTTCCTTATCGTCAATTACACATATCCGGGTTGGTAATTGGGTGCCTGCGTAAAAATGCCGGCCCCATAGCTCTGCGGACACCAGTACCGGTTGCAGCGCCTTTTGGACATCATAATATACCGGGAAAGGTTTAATGCTATTGGCCAGGTAAACATTACTGAACCAGGTAGCAAGCGAAAAATGTAATATCCCGGCAGATTTATCATCACTGCGGCGCAGCGCCTCGGCCAGTTCTTTGGTGATAAACGCCTGCGGTATCATAAAATATTTAGGGTCACTAAACTCATCGGTATATTTTCCGGCCAATGATTCAGGATTTTGATGAACATAGTTATAAAACCGCGTGGCATGGCCGGTTTCATCCGTGTAGCCGGTTGACATTTCCTGGCTGATGAGCGGACGCCCATTATTCTTATTTTTTTGTTGAAACTCACCCTTAAAAAAATCAAATATTGAATAATCGTACCAGTTATAATAGGCATGCACATCGTCAATATCACCGTCATCAATCGTGTTAAAATAATCAGCGCCAAATTTCTTAACGTTGCGTTTGTAGTTAGAGTCGAACACTATGGGCCGTGTGGGGTCAACCGTACGCATATGCTTTACAACATCTGATATGATATGCATTTTTATATCTCTGCGTGCAAGATCAGGGTCATTATCATAAAACTTCATCTCGTTATTCACCGTCCATATTAAAAGCGAGGGATGGTTGCGGTATTTTTTCAGCAGGTCATAAAATTCATTTTTCCAAAGACTGACCAAACTTGGTGCAGGCATACTGCTTTCCAGGAACAACCAGGGCCAGGTACCTTCATAGCTTACGCCGATACCATTGCTGTCAAACGCATTCATCCAGGTTTCTGTAGCCGGTACGGTATGCGTCCGGGTGACCATAATATTGCCGGCTTTCATCAGTTTAGTGAATTTATCGGCCAGCGCAGTATCATTAGGTGCCAGCGGTAACGGCGTTTGGTTACCCCCGCGCAGCCAGTATCGTTTGCCGTTAAGATACAGGTAATCGCCAATCGATTTAAAAGTGCGGAAACCTGAACGAATGGTTTTTGAATCAATCTCCCTGTTGTTGCCTGTTAACAAGGCAAAGCCAAAATCATATAAATTTGGATGTTCTGGCGTCCATAACCTGGGCTGCAAATTGGCAATGCTGTAGGTAAATGTTTTTTCTTCACCGGGTTGTAACTGTAACCCTTTTACAGAGATTGCCCGGTATAATTCATCCTTCTCATTACTACCGGTAATGTTAGTACCCACTGAAAAGGTAGCGGTTTTGTCAGCATTATTTTTTACGGTAATATCAAAATCGGCGCCGGTAAGGCTGGGTTTTATAAATACATCTTCAATCCTGAGCGGATCGGTGATCACGAGTGATACAGGCTGCCATATTCCGGCGGGATCATCATTAAAAAAACCATGGGCCAAATCCTGCACCATCTTTTGTGTAACCTCAACAGTAACAGCAACACCTGCTATTTTATCGGCATCTTTAATATTTTTTACATAGTCGCGCACCACCTTAACTGTAACAAGGTTTTTTCCCGGCTTAAGCAAACCTGTGGCATTTATCTGAAAATCGCCGAACATCCCAATGTGGTTACCAGCCTTTATGCCATTGATATAAACTTCGGCTACTTTGGATACCGCGTCAAATGAAAATTGCAGATTTTTTCCATTGATCCCGTCAGGCAAATAAATCCACTGGCGATACCAGCCCATGCTGGTCTTTTTATAATCAAAGGTATATGCTTCACAACGGTCGGTCTCTTTTTGAAAGTAATTGTCTGATACGCCTTTACCGCCCGTATTATATTTTTCACCATGCAGCCAAACCCGTATAGGGTTCCAAAAGTTAGGTACGGTCATTACATGCCAATCTTCATCACTTTCTTTCGGGTTTATAGCAATACTATCGTCCGGAGTTTCATACCCCGGTGAAAACAGCCATTTACCATTTAATGATACTACTGTACGCCCGCCGTTAACATTATTAATTTTTATGGGCTGATAGGCTTTACGCTGCAGCTTGCGCAACGCTTCTTTATTTACAGCAGCAACTGCATATTCTTGCGCCCGGCCTGAAAGTTGATGAGCGCCGATGGATTTGATAGACAAATTTGCAAACTCATTAGTGATCCAGCTGCCGCCTAAGGTTACTTTACCCGCGGGCGCTAATGCTGCAAATTTATCTGTTACATCAATTCGTGGCAACTTTTCATTACTCAGATACACGCGGATACGGTTGCCGGCCACCTGGATTTTAAAATCATACCATTTTCCTGGTACCGGCTGAAAATCAAGCTGGCGCAGGGCTAAAAAATCATCACTACCCATATAACCCAGCCTGGCCAGGTACAGGTTTTTTTGAATGCCGCCTTTTAACATCACAAAATAACGGTCATCGCGATTGGCGGCCCGGAAGCCTGCACATATCTGAACCTGTTCAGCCGAGGCCGGCACCCGTGCCCTGAATTTGATCTCATAGTTTGCCCAACTATTTTCGCCAAAGCACAGGTAGGCATCCTTAGTGGTTAGTACCGAGTTTGCTATCCTGGCCTCGCCCCTGCCGATTTTTTCATATTTAGTATTTGAAGCACTAAAATCTTCATTAAGATTAAAACTATCCTGCGCATACACATTAGTGATAGCCAAAACAGCAAACAAAATTACGGTGATTAGATATTTTACTTTTTGCATATTAGCGTTGAGCTGAATTTTGATAAATTAAAGTATAAGTGTGGCCAGCTTGCGTGACAAAGTCATAAAGCTGCGTGTTTTTAAGATTTACTTGTTTCAATTGCGCCTTGGGTGAAATTATTGGCTGCGGAATATCTGTCAACTGAAATAAAGGATTAGGATTTGCCTCTTTCGGTATGTTCAACGTCGTACCGTTCTGCATTTTTAAAACATTAGGCACTCGTATGCGGCAATTGCCTCCCAATAACGATTTAATTTGTACTTTAACTAATTTGCCGCCCTTCCATTGCATGTCTGTAATTTCAAAACCGCCATGGGCCCTCAAACCACTTACCTCTCCATTGGCCCAGGCATCGGGCAGCGCTGGCAAAAGGTTAATGAAACCGTCCTGGCTTTGTAGCAGCATTTCGCAAATACCGGCTGTACAACCAAAATTTCCATCGATCTGAAATGGCGGGTGTGCATCAAACATATTCGGATAAGTCCCTCCGCCATTATTTGCACCACCTTTATTCACCCCCGTTGGTGTTAACTGATTTTGAATCAATTTGTAGGCATGGTTACCGTCTAATAACCTGGCCCATAAGTTTACTTTCCATCCCATTGACCAACCTGTAGAAATGTCGCTCCGGTAGATCAGCGATGTACGTGCTGCATCCGCCAATTCGGGCGTACGGTATGGAGATATCTGGTTACTTGGATATAAGCCAAATAAGTGCGATACATGCCGGTTCTTATCCATTGGACTATCCAAATCATGCAACCACTCCTGTAGCTGGCTGTATTGTCCGATCTGCATGGGCGGTAATCGCTTGCGCGCTGCTAATAATTTTTTAGCAAACTCATGATCCGTATTCAAAATCTTTGTCGCAGTGATCACATTTGAAAAAAGTTCAAATGCCAGTTGGTTATCCATGGTAACGCCAGCATCAATAGAAACACCACGATAGGTCATAGGACCATTCTCGGGTGATAAGGATGGAGAAATTACCAGCCATTTATGTTCGGGTTCCTCTACTAAAAAATCAAGATAAAACTCAGCAGCTCCTTTTAACGCAGGATACACCGACCTTAAATAAGCCGGGTCACCATTATATAAATATTTGTCCCACAAATGGCGGCTAAGCCAGGCGCCGCCTGACGGCCACATGCCGGAGTACACAGCATCCACCGGCCCGGTTATCCGCCACAGATCGGTATTATGATGTGCGACCCATCCCCCTGCCCCATACATTTTTTTAGCTGTTTCCTGCCCGGTAACAGACAGCTCCTTTACCATCTGGATAAGCGGTTCATGCATTTCAGGAAGATTAGTTTCTTCGGCCGGCCAGTAATTCATTTCGGTATTAATGTTAATGGTGTATTTACTCCCCCATGGCGGAGATTGTTTATCATTCCAGATCCCTTGTAAATTAGCAGGCTGACCGCCCGGTTGAGATGAGGAAATAAGCAAATACCTTCCGAACTGAAAATAGAGAGACACCAGTTGCGGATCGTTCCCTTCGGCAAAGTCATGGATACGAATATTGGTTGGATTTTTAACTGAATCAGTAATCCCAACGTTCAATTTTACGCGGTCGAAATATTTTTTATAAGCGGCTACATGCGCGGTTAATAGTTGGCTGTACGATTTTACCATTGCCCTGTCCAGGTATGCTTTTGCAAGGTTTTCCTCGTTAGCGCTTACATCATGATAATTAACAAAATTTGTGGCGATGGAAATATAAATAGTCACCGCATTTGCTCCTGAAACGCTGACTGTGGAATCAGAAGAGGTTACTTTGCCACCTTCTGTTTGTAATTTCACAAGTGATTGGAACCTGATTTTACTTTTTACCCCATCCTTGTCACCGCTGATTCCGGAAAGCACCAGTTCGTCCTTACCTTTTGTTTCTGAGATTCGAAATGCTGAAGTCTTGCCATCCGATAAAGACGTAAGATTACCAGGCCTGTCAGTATTCTTCAAACGCTGTTCGGTAAGCATTGAGGCGACAAACGATAAACTCGAAGCTTTGCTTGCTGTGAGCCGGATGACAATCACCTGATC
>Ga0207033_1167_pt2 | contig 12785 bp, 9 predicted proteins | sample Alteio_BWMinCont_35_FD_153262 | JGI IMG/M metagenome (GOLD analysis project Ga0207033, IMG submission 153262) | Enriched cells from forest soil in Barre Woods Harvard Forest LTER site, Petersham, Massachusetts, United States -... | ecosystem: Environmental > Terrestrial > Soil > Temperate forest >... | reverse complement strand
CTTTTTAAATTGTATTTACCCAATGCTACCATAGTTTCTATTGAACCAGATATTGCAAATACAGCAATGACAAAAGCAAATATGGCTATTAATAACTTCGATAAAACTGAAGTTGTTATAGCAGGCGTATGGTCGCATGACTGTTGGTTAGAGCTTAAAAAAGATAAATCTGACGGTAAAGAGTGGGGATTTTATGTAGTAGAAAGTGATACACCAACCGATCTTAAAGCCATTGATATTTTAAATTTGCCACAGCTTACAAACTTCCCACAAATAGATATTTTAAAATTGGATATAGAAGGTAGTGAGCAGAAGTTGTTTGAAGACAAGAGTAAAATTAGCAGGTTATTACAAAGAACTAAGTATTTGGCTATTGAAATAAAGGTGATGATGTTCCTGTTGGTGGAATAGGTTTTTTTGAATGTATCAATGATCAAACTGCAGCCGATCTATTATTAGATAACGCCAAACACTGGCTGCTACAACGCGGAATGGAAGCAATGGATGGCCCCATAAATTTTGGCGAAAGAGATAAATGGTGGGGCATTGTAACAAAAGGATATGATGAACCGCTGTATTGTATGAATTACAATCCGCCTTATTATGTAACGCTTTTTGAAAATTATGGGTTTAAGCTTTTTTTCAACCAGATATGTTTTGGTATGCATCCACAGCAACCATTGAAGCAAAAGATATTCGACAGGCATGCTGTATTTGCAAAAGATCCTGATTTTTCTTCTAAAACGATAAAAAAGAATCAGCTGGAAAAATTTGCATTGGATTTTACAACAGTCTACAATAAAGCCTGGGCGGGGCATGGAGGTTTAAAGCAATTAACTAAAGAGCAGGTGCTGTTAATGTTCAAAGCAATGAAGCCGGTTATCGATGAACGATTGATATTTTTCGCCTATTATAAAAATGAACCGATTGCGATCTTTGTTAATCTGCCTGATCTGAATCAATGGTTTAAATACTTAAATGGAAAATTTGACTTGTTTCATAAACTCAAATTCTTGTGGCTACAAAAATTCAAACCCAACAAAAGATTTTGTGGTATTGTGTTTGGCGTAGTTCCTGAATGGCAGGGAAAAGGTGCTGATGCTTATATTATCGGAGAATCATCCTTAGTAGTACAAGTGCCATCGGTACATTATACAGAATATGAAATGCAATGGATAGGAGATTTTAATCCTAAAATGCTCAATGTGGCAGAGAGTTTAAGCGACACTTTTCATAGTCGTGAGTTAGCTACTTATCGCTATTTATTTGATAGGCTGAAGGAATTTAAGCGCCATCCAATGTTGGCATAAAGATCTTTCAAAAACAAATTCCAAAATCCCGGATAGAAATACGAAATTAGCAGTGTATGGATGATAAGTTTATTGTATCGGCAAGAAAGTATAGACCGCAGAATTTTTCAACTGTAGTAGGGCAGTCGCATATTACTACTACACTAAAAAATGCTATCAAAAATAATCAGCTTGCACATGCATTTTTGTTTTGTGGTCCCAGAGGTGTGGGTAAAACTACCTGTGCAAGAATATTAGCAAAAACCATTAACTGCGAAAATCAGACAAAAGATGGAGAAGCTTGTAATACTTGCCACAGCTGTGTTTCATTCGATGCCGGTACTTCATTAAATATTCATGAATTAGATGCTGCAAGCAATAACTCTGTTGATGATATCAGGAGTTTAGTTGAGCAGGTTCGCTTTGCACCACAGGCCGGTAAATACAAAGTATATATTGTGGATGAGGTTCACATGTTAAGTTCTTCCGCATTTAATGCATTTTTAAAAACATTGGAAGAGCCGCCGCCTTATGCGATCTTCATTTTAGCGACTACAGAAAAACATAAAATTTTACCAACGATATTAAGTCGTTGCCAGATATTCGATTTTAAAAGAATTACGAATAATGATACAGTTGAACACCTAGAAGAGATCTGCGGTAAAGAACATATCAAAGCAGAAAAAACAGCATTGCATGTTATCGCACAAAAAAGCGAAGGCTGTATGCGTGATGCATTAAGTATTTTGGATAAGATCGTAAGTTTTACTAATGGTGAATTGACTTACCAAAATACATTAGAGCATCTTAATATTTTAGATGAAGATTATTATTTTAAGATGCTCGATTTTGCGCAACAACAAGATCTGAGCAGCGGATTATTAATGTTCGATGAAATTAACCGCAAAGGTTTTGAAGGTGATCTGGTGTTGAATGGTTTTGCGGAATTTTTGCGTAATCTTTTAGTGAGTAAAGATCCTAAAGTAGCGATGTTGCTGGAAGTGCCGGAAGATTTTAAACAGAAATATTTACAAACAGCTCAAAAAACTGACCCCGCTTATATTGTAAGTGCTTTAAATATTTTAAATGAAGCGGAAATAAATTACAAACAAGCCCGTAACAAGCGCTTGCATGTTGAACTGACGATCATCAAATTAAGTTATTTACAACAGGCTGTTGAATTAGTAAATAACGATGGTAACATAGGTAAAAAAAAAATAGTTGAGAATGTAAAGCCTGTTGCTTTCAGGGCTTTGCCGATTGTAAAAGCTAAGCAAGGAGCTTCATTGATCATTGAAACTCCGGGAACTAAAACTCAAAATACAGATCCCAAAATACAAACTACAGCTACAGTTGAAATACTAAAGCCTGTTGCAAAAGCTATCCCGGTTCAAACGACTGCAGCTCCAGAATTTAGCAATCGCGGCAGTTTGGGTTCACTTACAAAAATCAGGGAACAGCTTAGCAAGAAAAATCAAAATACAGATACGACAAGCAAAGAAATTACCAGCGAAGGATTGCAAACCGCCTGGAATAATTTTATTGAAAAATTAGCGGCAAAAAATAATCACTCGGCTGTTACTAATTTTAAGCTGGCATCATTAAAAGTGATCAATAATAATTCAATAGAAATTATTACGAATGGAGAAATCCATAAAGCTTTTATTGAAAGTGAAAGAGCTGAATTAAGTTTACACTTACAAACGATATTTAATAATCGCATATTAGTTTATCAGGTTGTTGTGATAGAAACAAAGAATGATAATGAGGTGCCGGCAGACCAACCTTTGTCAACAAAGCAGCAGTACCTTAAAATTATTGAAGAATACCCTTTGGTAAAAGAATTAAGGGATAGATTGAAATTAGAACTAGGATAAATCTATAGGATCTGAATGTATGTTATTTTAATATGTTTAATATTTATTCAACTGATGAAATGTGCGATCCCGAAAGCTTTCGGGAGAACCTGCCACAGCGGCTCAATAGTACTACAATTGCCGGCTCAAAAAAGCAATTGTATACTCTGATTCCCTTCTTTTTTCCTTGATATTTTACCTTTTACATTTCTTTTCTTTCTCCCCAATTTGTGTTAATTTCGAGGCTCCAATATAAAATCAGAAATTATTATTTATGGCTGAAGTGATACGAATGCCGCTTATGAGCGATACCATGACTGAAGGTGTTATTGCTGAATGGCATAAAAAAGTGGGTGATAAAGTAAAAGCAGGCGATGTACTGGCAGATGTAGAGACGGATAAAGCCACTATGGAACTAGAAAATTATGTTGACGGAACGCTTTTATATATTGGCGTAGAAAAAGGAAAAGCAGCAAAAGTAGATGGTATATTGGCTGTTGTGGGTAAAGAAGGCGAAGATTATAAATCATTATTAGATAACGCAGGCAGTTCGGCTCCTAAAGTTACTGCTCCTGCGGAAGCTGGAACAGCTCCGGTTGCAACAGCTGCTCCTGCGGCTGCGAAAGTAGCATTACCTGCAGGTGCTAAAGAAATAAGAATGCCTTTATTAAGCGATACGATGACCGAAGGGAAAATTGTTAGCTGGAATAAAAAGGTAGGAGATGCTGTTAAAGCGGATGATGTATTAGCAGATGTGGAAACAGATAAAGCAACAATGGAAGTTGTCGGTTACGAAGAAGGAACTTTATTACACATAGGTGTTCAGGCTGGTGAAGCAGCTAAAATAAACGGATTGATCGCGATAGTTGGTAAAGCGGGAACTGATATCAGCGCTTATATTGCTGCTGAAAAATCGGGTGCTAATAATGCTGCTGCAACAGTGCCGGCAACTACACCGACTACACCGACTGCACCTGCGACAACGGCTCCTGCTGTTGCGACTGTAAACGAAACAGTTGCTGCATCTTCTAACGGAAGAGTGATCGCATCTCCGCTTGCAAAGAAATTAGCTAGCGATAAAGGGATCGATATTTCAAAAGTCCAGGGTACTGGTGATGGTGGAAGAATTACTAAAAAAGATATTGATAGTTATGTTCCTTCAGCAGCTTCAACAACAAGTGCTGCAAATACTGGTGGTGTTGCAAGGGCATTTACAGCAGCAGGACAGGAAGGTCATACTGATGTTCAGTTAACGCAAATGCGTAAAGTGATTGCTAAGCGTTTAAGTGAAAGTAAATTCAGCGCGCCACATTTTTACTTAACGGTAGAAATTAATATGGACAACGCTATCACATCTCGTGCAGCAATTAATGAAGTAAGTCCGGTTAAAGTTTCTTTTAATGATATGATCATTAAAGCAAGTGCAATGGCGCTTCGTTTACACCCTGATGTTAACAGCAGCTGGATGGGAGATTTTATTCGTCAAAATCATCATATACATATTGGCTCTGCATTGGCTTTGCCAGAAGGTTTGATTGTTCCTGTTATTCGTTTTGCAGATCAAAAATCATTATCTCAAATTGCAGGAGACGCAAAAGACCTATACAAAAAAGCAAAAGATAAAAAATTACAACCGGCAGAATTCAGTGGGAATACTTTCACCATTTCTAATTTAGGAATGATGGGTATCGAAGAATTTACGGCGATCATTAATCCTCCTGATAGCGCGATATTAGCGGTTGGTAGCATTAAAGAAGTGGTTGTAAAAAAAGGTGAAGGCTTTGGTGTGATCAATGTAATGAAACTAACATTAAGCTGTGATCACAGAAGTGTGGATGGTGCGGTTGGTGCGGCTTTCTTGCAGACTTTGAAGAAGTTTTTGGAAAATCCGGTTACGATGTTGGCGTAGGATTTTTATAATTATATTATTGAATGGAATAAAGCAATTTATTCCATTTTTTATTGTTTTGATAGAACGCAGATTTTTATGATTATTATGATCCGATCATGATTTTTCATAAAAATCATAAAAATCTGCGTTCTATCTATTTAAGTATGGAAAGGCTAACTAAATAAATACTCCACATCGGCCTTACTCAATGCCTTCACAAAATTAGCATCATCTGAAATTAATTCTTTCGCCAGTGCACGTTTGCGTTCTTGTAATTGTAGTATTTTATCTTCGATCGTATCTATACATATCATGCGGTAAGCAAATATATTTTTCGTCTGTCCGATACGGTGAGTCCGATCAATTGCTTGTTGTTCAACGGCAGGGTTCCACCATGGGTCCACTATATATACATAATCTGCTGCGGTAAGGTTAAGTCCCACACCACCGGCTTTAAGTGAGATTAAGAATACACGACTCAGCCCTTTCTCCTGAAAGTTTTCAATGGCCTTTTGTCTTTCCGCCATGGTACTGCTACCATCAAAATATTCGTAGGCAATACCAAGTTCTGTTAATTTCTCTTTTATTAATCCTAGCATGCCCAGGAATTGGGAGAATACCAGTGCTTTATGTTCGCCGATATTTTCTGCTATTTCTCTGGCCAACTCATCTAATTTAATAGAGTGATTAGGATATTTTTCTTCTTCATTTAAAATAGCCGGACTATCACATATCTGACGAAGCTTCATTAAGCCTTGTAAAATAGTTAATTGAGATTTATCAATCCCTTGCTGATCGATAACACCCATGATCTTGTCACGGTAGCTATTACGATAGGCTTCATAAATTTTGCGTTGTTCTTTTTCCATTTCGCAAAACAAAATTGTTTCCGTTTTTTCAGGAAGATCTTTTGCTACTTGTTCTTTCGTGCGACGTAAAATGAATGGATATAATAGTTTGCGTAAATGCTCTTTCTGGTCCTGCTCACCAAATTTATCTATAGGGTTAGCGAATTCATTTCTAAAGAAATCCATGCTACCCAATAAACCGGGATTAAGGAAATTCATTTGTGCAAAAATATCAAACGTGTTATTCTGCAATGGTGTACCACTCATGCACACACGGTTTTTTGCAGTCAACAAACAAGCTGCTTTAGTAACTTTTGATGCAGGATTTTTAATAGCCTGACTTTCATCCAGCACTACATAATCAAAATTTATTTTTAAGAAATTTTGTATATCACTTCTCAATGTTCCATAAGTAGTGATGATCACATTTGCTTTCTGTAATTCTTCAGGATCTTTTAAACGTGTGCTGCCATGGTGTATTTTCCATGTAAGGGATGGCGCGAATTTTTTTATTTCATTCTCCCAGTTATAAATAAGAGTGGTGGGGCAAATAACAATTGCTTTTAAATTACCTTCTGTAGTTTTGTAATGCTGCAGCATAGTTAGTGCCTGGATAGTTTTACCCAAGCCCATGTCATCTGCTAAAATACCACCCCAGCCAACATCATTCAAATAACTTAACCATTGATAACCTGAAACCTGGTAAGGACGCAATATATCTTTTAAGTGTGTCGGGGGTAAAATCTCCGGAATATTTTTAAATTCTCTTATTTTTTCGAATTTTTCATCGAGTGCAAAACTCATTTCTGTCGCGTCTCTGTTTTCATACAGATCATCGATCACACTCATGTGGTATTTAGATAAACGGAGTTTATCATTTTTACCATCACCAACTTTAAATAAAAGAGAATATCTCTTTAACCATTCATCAGGTAGAATACCTAATGTGCCATCTGCTAATTGTACAAATGACTGTTTACTCGCTAATGCTTTTTTGATATCGTTGATGCCTACACGCTGTCCTTCAAAATCAATTTCTACTTTAGCATCAAACCAATCTAAGCCACTGCTAACGTGAATATGCGTAGATGGCCTAGCTGTATTGAAACGGAAATTCTTTAGTGCTTCAAAACCGAAAACAGGGATCTTACTTTCTTTCATTGCATCAACAAACAGGAAGAACCAGTTGTTGCGCAATACTTCGGCACCTTTCAAAATAAGGGTGTTGCTTTCTTCCGGACGGACGAATTGAGAATGTAATGAAGTAAGCTTATCAATGAACTTTTGTTCTGCTTCTTTATTGCGATGAACAACTAATATTTTATCGCCATCAGGAATGGTGATCGTGTCTTTATCCGATGCGGCTGCTTCGAAACCTTTGTAACTAAATACCGGTTGAAATACCAGGTAATCACCTTTTTCTCTTAATAATAATTTTATATCCGGCTCTCCGCTTTTTATTTCTTTTACTAATGATTTATCGAACTCAACATTATACTCTTTGGTTAAAGGCATAATGAGCTTTTCCATTTGCTCCGACCAGTTCTCTTTTGTAAGTTTTATGCTTCCGTTCTTTATAAACTTATCTGCCTGTAGAACATCTTCCGATTTTTGCCACAGATAAAAAGTATGGTTGTATAAGAATAATAAACTGTTATCGCATTCATTATTGGTAACGGGTTGTGCCGCACCGTTTATATTGAACCAGCATTGTAATTCAAAATAATTGCCTTTCGAAACGATCTTGAATTTCGGTTCAATAAATTTATCGCTTAGTGCAACTTCTATTAAATTTTCTGTCCTGAAAATTTTCTTTTCCGGTAGATAATAAACAAAAGTATTAGCAGCCTGCTCTTCAAATATTTTTTTAAGTTTTGGCTGAAGGTATTCTGTTATCAGCGCTTTGGTTTCTTCGGGTAATTCGTTACCTTCGGTATGTGTGATGTTTTCCCAAATGCCGCTGAAAGGAGAATTGCGGTTAAGGTATTTATTTACTTCTGATGATTGCAGCTTGCGTATTTGTTGCAACAACATTTTATCATCTTCACTAAACAATTCTGTATTTACAAATTTTGTAAGATCCAGCTTTTCGGTTTTGCCTACTATTTTTTTATTCTCTTCATCGCTGTCACCTTGTATCGCATCAACCATAAAAAATGGATAGGTAGGTGCATTGAAATTAAATACGATACCTAATTTTTTAGTGGCTTGTTCAATTGTGTCTGTATCTTCTTCAACAATAACCGGCTGCTGCATATAAGATGGTTTTTCAACCACAGCAGTAGGAGCTACTCTTTTTATAGATGTGTCCAACACTTTCAAAAAAGGTTTTCCATCTTTATAGATGAATTCAAATTTTCCTGTAAGATCATCTTCTAAACTATAGCCGTATATCTGTAATAATTTATTCTTCTCTTTATCCCAATTGCGGATGCTATCAAAATAATAGGCTCCGTAGGTATTTAGTAATTGTAAGAATAATATCGTTTTATGTATACAAAGCGGATTATCAGTTTCGTTACAACGACAAGAAGTATCAAAATTACGTTCGTCATTTTTTTGAATGACTAATGGATATGATTGATCGTTTAGTTTTAAGTCGGCCTCAACGCGTTCATTAGCCGCTGTGATGATATTGGCTTTTGTTGTCAATACAATCTCTTCAGCCTGATCGTAAACTTCAGGTGATGCCAATACTTTGATCGTTTTGCGATCGATGAATTTCATCTTGGCAACCGTATGTCGCTGGTTGTATTGCATGGCACTTGAGCCTAGAATATTTTTATCGATCAGATCCTGTAATTGGAATAGCGCAGCTACTTCATGTCTGCACATATCGCTTATGTTATAAGGGCAGCTGCAGCGGAGAGAAATAGATTTAAGATCGTTGTATTTTTGGATAAGAACCTTGTAATAAGTATTGTAGTTATCATCCTTTACTCTAAAGGATACATCGTTCATTAGATCATCATGCTCTAACAACTCAATACTGCCAATAGAATGAATTTTTTTACCTCTGCGGATAACTTCATCAGTACCGGTATTGTAAATGTATTTTATTAAAGGAGACAGCGCCAAGCGGTATGTTTTTAAGTTAATATCTGCCTTCTTCTATTCGAAAAAAGGCAATTTGCAAAATTAACGAAAAATAAGTTAGTTACGAATTGTAATTGAAAGTTTGTGGAATTAACGACTGACTATCGATTTGAGCTTAAGTAAACAGGTATTATATTAAAAAAGCTCCATCTTAACAGGGTCGGATTTTTTAATATACAACAAACTATCAGGAGTTTCTTTTTTGTACTTATCTATGGTTTTTTGAAGCACATCTTTTTTTGAAAAAAATTTCGAACTTATCTAATTCATGATTAGTTAAAGAGTCTCTATCCGTAATCCATTCATGTTTTTTAAAATCATATAAACTTGCCATTGATAAGTAATTAGCCTTTCTTGCCTGCAGACTATCTAAATCATCAATTTCAATTACATATTTATATCCATTCTCGCTATCAGTCACAGGAATAAAATTCTCAGGGTAATTAATTATTTCTGAAGTAATTATATCTTGATTCATATATAATGTATCGACGCTTTTCATGAATTTTTTTACATAAAAGGGTGAAATATTAATAAAAAAATTGTAATTAATATCAGAATTTCTTCTTGCTATTTTATAATTGCATGAGAAAAGAGAAAATGACACCAAACCCAATGTTACTAATATGTATTTACTCATTTTGATTTTTTTGTCGCTGTGGGTATCTGGTAAATCATCCGCAAGCCAGCAGCCATTCGTATTAGTTATACAAAAATTATTGTGTTACTAAATAGCCTTCTTTATAAATACATAAAACATTGGCGTTATCTGCCGTTAAACAATATCGGATATCGTCTTCTAATCCGAATTTTGTTAAGCGGTGATAGTGAGACGCATTTTTCTTTTTCAGGAATCCGTACAGATCTTTTTTAGCATCATTGTACATTGTTTCTGCTATTTGCGAAGAATCACAATTGATATCGAAGTGTTGTTTGATGCGGCTTATCACAGCACCTGCAAATAAAGTATCTTCAAAATTTATTCTGTCTTTCCATCCGGCACAACCAAGAATAACATTTTGTTTTTGTGCTATCAGGTAATCGCATACGGAAGTTAAATTAGGGAAAGAGCCGGTGACGATCTCTTTGGCGCCTTTTTCCAGTGCCATGTGTAAAAGCTTGGTGCCATTGGTTGTCGTTAATACCAATGTTTTTCCGTTGATGAATTCTTTTGGATATTCAAAAGGAGAGTTGCCGTATTTTAATCCTTCTGCTATTTCGCCGTCGCGCTCGCCTGCAGTTATGCCTTCTATTTGTTTACCGATGCGCATACATTCTTCAACAGATGCTACGGGTATAACAGATCTTGCACCATTGTATAATGCGGTTGTAATGGTTGATGTTGCTCTTAATACATCGATGATCACAACAATGCTGCTGCTTACATCATAAATATCTAATAGTTTAGGAGAAAGGGACGTGTGTAATAAAGGTTTTATTGTTTTGTTCGATTTCAATTTTCTTATTTTAATTTAATACAAATTGCCATTTGTCAGATTCGGCATATTCTTTTACGATGTTGTTTCTTTTTATCAATAGATTTTGAACGTACTTTTTGAGTAATAATTTGTTCACCATCTTTCCTATAAAGCCATACGGACTTTCAAACTCTACTATATCGATCAATATTGTTCCGTTATCAATTTGTTTGAAATAGTGTTGATGACGAAAGCTTTTAAAATCTCCTTTTACCATTTCATCAACAAACATTTCCGGGGCATTCATTGATGTTATTTTGGAAGTATATAATCTTGTTTTAAAAAGATGTTTCGCCTTCCAGGTAACTGTCTCATTTTCTTTTATCAATCCCGATGTTACGCCTCCAACAGCTTCTTCGTTTGCTGATCTCATTGAGATCTTGTGCAAATTTATGCTACGGCTAAGATCGAAAACCTTCTCTGCGGGAGCCGCAATGAAGGTAGTAAGGTGAATGTATGGCATACGTTAATTTATTTAAGAAAAAGGTGTTTTTACAACTTTCGCTTTTATTAGGGTATTTCGGATCTGTATGTAAATTTCACTATTGATAGGAGCGAATTTTGTTGTCACATAACCCATGCCTATTGCCTTACCTAAAGATGGTGATTGTGTGCCGGAAGTTACTTTGCCTATTGTATTTCCGTCAACATCTTTTATTTCATAATCGTGTCGCGCAATTCCTTTGTCGACCATTTCAAAGCCGACTAATTTTTGTTTAGCTCCTGCTTCTTTTTCTTTTTGTATTTTTTCTTTCGATGTAAAATCTTTGTTGAATTTTGTTATCCAACCCAAGCCAGCTTCGATAGGAGAAGTAGTATCGTTAATATCATTACCGTATAAACAAAATCCCATTTCTAAACGAAGCGTATCTCTTGCACCTAAACCAATTGGTTTTATGCCTGCAGCTTCTCCCGCTTTAAAAATGGCGTTCCATATTTTGTCGGCATTGTTATCTTTATCTTCAAAGTAAATTTCTACGCCGCCTGCACCCGTATATCCTGTTGCGCTGATCAATACATTATCTACTCCTGCAAAAGTTCCTTTTACAAAAGTATAATATTTTAAATTGAGTATATCTGTTGTGGTTAATGGTTGCAATATTTTGGTTGCATTCGGTCCTTGTATTGCCAGCAGACAAGTTTTGTCTGAAATGTTGTGCATCTCCACTTTCTTGTCGTTAAACTGCTGTATCCAGTTCCAGTCTTTTTCAATATTGTCGGCATTAACCACCAACATATATGTTTTATTTTCTTCTATACAATAGACTAACAGATCATCTACAATGCCACCTTCTTTATTTGGAAAGCAGCTGTATTGGGCCTTTCCGGCAGTTAGTGTGGATGCATCGTTTGAGGTAACTCTTTGTATCAGGTCCAAAGCATTTTCACCTTTCAACATAAACTCGCCCATGTGACTGACATCAAATACGCCGGCATTGTTGCGAACTGTTGCATGCTCATCATTGATACCCGAATAACTAACAGGCATATTGTAACCTGCAAAAGGAACCATTTTAGCTCCCAGCGCAATATGTTTATCTGTAAACGGTGTATTCTTCATTAGTTATTATGTTGGTCGGTCCAATTTTAATGGATTGCAAAAGTAACTAAAAAATTGGCTCACCAATTACGGTAAGCCAATGTTTGTGTTTGGTTTATGATTTATTGAATTCTATATAACTAGTTAATTTTCAATTTATTATAATGTGTTATTTTTTACACCATTATCTTCGATAATTACTTTTTCATGGTGAGGACTGTGTTTTTCATCAACAGGATGACCATCTAACGTATATAATCCATCCGGCTGCATTATATAATCGGTGTTTTCATCCCAATTAGCATTATCTATCTCAATATCGTCGTCATCATTCCAACTATTGCGAAACTGAAAATTATCTCCCCAGCTAACATTTTTATCGATCCTTATTTGTTTACCTACAGGAACATACACCGTTAGTATAACTTGTTGATCACGAAACTTATCTTTTCTTGTGATGGCAATTCCTTTGTCTATAATTAATAAAGAATCTTTTTGTGTGATGTCTAATTGAATATTGTGTGCAGTTGTATCTGCATCATTTTTAGTGCGGCCACGAGCTGATCTTACAGTAGTAACCCTGAAGCTGTCATTCGGAGATTTGACAATTCTTATTTCTATATTTTTAAGATAACCGGTATCCTGATCCAGGTCATCAAAAAACTCATCACGGAACCATCTGTTTTCATAAAATTTATGTGATGGTTCAATAGAAGTTACCTCCAATTTATTTATTGCAGGATTTGTCAGCATTACATCTTGTTCGGATCTTCTGTTGGAAGATCTG
>Ga0207033_1181_pt1 | contig 12814 bp, 11 predicted proteins | sample Alteio_BWMinCont_35_FD_153262 | JGI IMG/M metagenome (GOLD analysis project Ga0207033, IMG submission 153262) | Enriched cells from forest soil in Barre Woods Harvard Forest LTER site, Petersham, Massachusetts, United States -... | ecosystem: Environmental > Terrestrial > Soil > Temperate forest >... | reverse complement strand
ACAGCCCTGTTCATATAGAATATTCCCGCAACATTGTAAGAACCTCGTTTGAGGATTTTTTCCGTAACCTGGTTACCCACTATCCCAATTATCAAAAATATACATTTAACTGTATAGGTTCTGTGGGTTATAATTTCAGAAATGTTTTAGAAGAAGTTGTTACCGAAAACGGAATGGTTATAGGTAATATCATCCGTTCACCAATAGATAATTTAGTAAAATATCATTTGGATTTGGCGCCGAGCCAGATATAGTGATTAGAGACTGGAGATTAGAGATTAGGAGGACTTTTTCTCAATCCTAATAAAGAAGCCGTGTTGATTTTATTCAGCACGGCTTCTTTATTCCATTGATTTTTTCTTTCGGTGTTTCGGACTTAGAAAACTAATCTCTAATCTCCAACCTCTAAGCTCTATTTATCAAGATTCATATCATTATGAAAAATCTTAGCATACTTGCGGCGGTCAAACTTATATAGTTTAGCCGCGCGGTATGATACACCTTTTTGCTTTTCGTCAAGTTCCTTCAAAAATCCGTAGCTCAGCATTTTCTTTCGGAAATTTCTTTTATCAAGTTTTTTATTTTCCACTGCCTCATAAAGTGATTGCAGTTGGGTGAGTGTAAATTTCTCGGGTAGTAATTCAAACGCGATAGGCTGATAGTTTAAGCGGCGGCGTATTTTATTGAAGCCTGTTTTAAATATTTCGCTGTGGTCGAATGCCAGTTTAGGCAGTTCGTTAACAGGGTGCCAGAAAGCTTTACGGGCATAATGGGTAATTGGCCGTAATTCTTTTTGCCCGTTAATCCGTATCAGCGCATAATAGGCAACCGTGATCACCCTGCCCTGCGGGTGCCGGTTTACCTCGCCAAAGGTATGAAATTGTTGCATGTGCAAATCGCGGAGGCCGGTAAGCTCATATAAAATACGCTCGGCGGCATCGTCAATACTTTCGTCCTGCTCAACTATGTAACCAGGCAATGCCAGCCAATCTTTAAAAGGCTCTTCATTTCGTTCGATAAGTAATATTTTAAGCTCGCCAGCTTCAAAACCGAATATTACACAGTCAATCGAAAAAACTGATTCAAATGTAGGTAGCTTTAACTCTTCCAAACTTTGATAAATTTTAGGTTAATAAATAAAATATATTTGGTTAACCGCTAAAGTAAAAAAAAAAAATAAATTTAATGGTGTAATTTTCACACACTATATTCGTGCCTGCAAATTATTAGTATAAAGATGCGTAAAATTTCAAAACTTGCAGTACTAACATCAGGCGGTGACGCACCCGGGATGAACCCTTGTATCCGTTCTATTGTACGTACAGCGATATATAATGGCTTAGAAATCGTGGGCATCAGGCGTGGCTACCAGGGTTTGATTGAGGGTGATATGTATGAAATGGGGGCGCGCTCGGTAAGTAATATATTAAATTTAGGCGGTACTATTTTAAAAACAGCGCGTTGCCTGCCCTTTCGTACCGAAGAAGGGATGGAAACCGCTTATCAGAATTTAAAAAAACACAAAATTGACGCTATTGTGGTGATCGGTGGCGATGGCACCTTTACCGGCGCCCTTCGTTTTTCGCAAAAATACCCGGATATTGCCGTAATAGGTGTGCCTGGTACCATTGATAATGACCTGTACGGATCAACTTATACCCTTGGGTTTGATACGGCTACCAATACCGTTATTGAAGCTATAGATAAAATACGTGATACTGCCGATGCGCATGACCGTTTGTTTTTTATTGAAGTAATGGGGCGCGATTCGGGGGCTATTGCATTGAGGGCAGGCATATCATGCGGGGCCGAAGCTATATTATTGCCCGAAAAAGAAACCGCTATCGAAAACCTGATTGAAAACCTTAAAGCCGGGCAGTACAATAAAAAATCGTCGAGTATAGTGATTGTGGCCGAGGGCGATAAACATGGCGGCGCTTATGATATTGCAAAAATAGTGCAGAAGGAAGTAAAATTTTACGATGTAAAAGTCACTATATTGGGGCACTTGCAGCGTGGCGGCAGCCCATCGGCATTTGATAGGGTGTTGGGGAGCCGTTTAGGGTTTGCCGCTGTAAACGCGTTATTAGCTGGCCGGACACAAGTAATGGTTGGTTTAGAAGCAAACCACATTAAAATAACCGGCCTTGAAGAAGCCCTTAACCAACACGAATTTAAACTTGAAGAAGATTTGATGCTGATGGCTGAAATACTTTCAATCTAAATAAATGATTGCAATTGTATATAGTGGATCAAATTATGCAGACTGGAGGCTGGCTGATAAAGACAGAACTATTGCCTCTTTTAAAACCAGCGGTATAAATCCTTATTTTGATGACGAAAAGCGCATCATCCAGCTGCTCAGTAAAAATATCAACCTGATACACCATGCCGAAGAAATAAAACGTATTTATTTTTTTGGGGCCGGTGCATCCTCCGAGGGGCGCAAAGCCATTGTACATAATGCATTGTCTGAATTTTTTAAATTCGGTAAAGTTACTGTGGAGCATGATATATCGGCTGCGGCCATTGCATGTTGTAAAAATTCGCAAGGCATTGTTTGTATATGCGGAAGCGGCTCGAACGCAGCCTGGTACGATGGTAAAAAGGTAAAACCAAACAACTACGGCCTTGGTTATATTTTAGCGGATGAAGGATCAGGAAACTGGCTTGGCAAGCAATTGATAAAAGGGTTTATGAACGAAGCGCTCCCTGAAAATATTCACAAAAAGTTTGTTCAGCGTTATGATTTTGACCGCAAAACGCTTTTAGAAAAAGTTTACAGGCAAAAGCAGCCCGCCTTATTTTTAAGCTCATTTACAGAGTTTTATATAGATAACAAGGAAGATACTTATATAAAAAGCATCATAAAAAGCGGCTTTGAAAAAATGATAAATACTTATTTATTACCCTTGCATGATGAACATCCCGAAGCTTTGTTGTATTTTGCGGGCTCTGTTGCAGCAGGCTTTCAAAACCATTTATATGAGGCTGCCGCCAATGCAAAACTTAAAATTGCGAACATCATAAAAGAACCCATAAACAATTTATTAACTTACTATTCAAGTAAAAATTAAAAAAATCATGAAAATAGGAATTAACGGTTTCGGCCGTATTGGCCGCCTGGCATTCAGGGCTGCAATTGAAAGACCCGATATTGAAGTTGTTGGTATTAATGACCTTGTTGAGCCTGATTATATGGCTTACATGTTAAAATACGATTCAACTCACGGCCCTTTCAAAGGCACTATTGCTGTAGAAGGCGGTCATTTGGTGGTAAACGGGAAAACCATCCGAGTTACTGCCGAAAAAGACCCTGCTAACTTAAAATGGAATGAAGTTGGCGCGGAAATAATTATTGAATCTACAGGTTTCTTTTTAACACAGGAAACTGCTCAAAAACATATTGACGCCGGCGCTAAAAAAGTAGTTATGAGCGCACCCGCTAAGGACGATACCGCTACTTTTGTAATGGGTGTAAATCACAAAAACTTAACTGCACAGCATACTATTGTATCAAATGCTTCATGTACTACCAACTGCCTTGCCCCTATTGCTAAAGTGCTGAATGATAATTTTGGTATTGAAGAAGGCTTAATGAGTACTATCCACGCAGTTACAGCCACACAAAAAACTGTTGACAGCCCATCTTCAAAAGACTGGAGAGGTGGCCGTGGCGCTTACCAGAACATCATCCCATCATCAACAGGCGCTGCAAAAGCGGTTACTTTGGTTATACCTGAATTAAAAGGCAAACTAACAGGTATGTCTTTCAGGGTTCCGGTTCCTGATGTTTCAGTGGTTGATTTAACCGTACGCTTAAAAAAGGCTGCTTCTTATGATGCTATAAAAAAAGCGATGAAAGATGCCTCTGAAGGCGAACTAAAAGGCATTTTAGGATATACAGAAGATGACGTCGTGTCAGAAGATTTCAAGGGCGATGCGCGCACATCAATATTTGATGCAAAAGCCGGCATAGCATTGAACGATAACTTTGTAAAAGTGGTATCATGGTATGATAACGAGTGGGGATACTCCAACAAACTGATCGACCTGGTACAGGAATTAGGGAAATTTTAATTTAACTTACTAAATATATCAAAGCTTAAAGCCTCCTGAAATTTTGGGAGGCTTTTTTAGTTACAGTAATTATCATCAATTATTTAACTATAAAAATAATTGAATCAGGAAACCTTGTGCCGTCAAAATAATTACCGGTAATAACTAAACGCAACTTTTTCAGGCTGGCACTAACTTTACTCCTTAATAAATTAAATAACCTATCCTGATCATCAACTAATACTATATCATATAACGAAATTTTCAAACCTTCTTCATCTATAATATTATTGATTTGAGTAAGAGGGTCTCTTGATCCTTTAGTTCGTATTCCGGGAATACCTAAAACAAGGCGCCAATCTTCTCCATCTTCATTTTTCATTAAAGCCGCGACAGTAAATACAAAATTCCTTTCCTCCAGAACTTTAATTAACTCAACTGCATTTTGCTCTAATTCATCTACCAATATTGCTGTAGCCATGATAAAACACCTCCTTTTAAATTATTAATCGCATTGTATAATTCATTTGCCTCTATCTCTGTCCATTCTTTATATCTTGCTGCTTCAGTCCATTTTTGAACGATGCTCCAGTTTATTTTAAATTCAGAATCGGAGTTTAATTTATCGGTATGATCTGGTCCTATGCCGGCAAGTTTAATTAACCTTTCTAAATCATGTACATAAAATTCATTTACGAAAGATTTACTCGGAATTTCATGAGAATTTATTTGTTTAGCTATACAAGCTTTCAAACCACATTCTATTGAATACCCTGCTAAATAATATGCTCCGTTAAAACACTTTTGATCTAATAACAACTTACTTTCTTTAAGTCTTTCAATTGCCAATAATTCCAAAAGCTGTTTAGTCATATCTTAAAATCATTGTAAAGATAATCATTAAATGTGGTAAAATGAGAACCTGTAAATTGCATCATGACTACGATATCATGCGGCTATAATAAAAATGCGTTCCGTATCTCACCCCGGAACGCACCACATAATGTTTCAACTAAATCTCAGATCGCACATTTATAGACCCAAGTTCTTTTTGGCAGGCTGCCCAAATCATTCGCTTCTCAGACTTTTGACAGGATTTGTGAGCGCAGCTCTGATCGCCTGGAAACTAATGGTAAATAAGGTGATAATAAGCGCCATAACACCCGATATTATAAACACGCCCGGCCCGATGCTGATGCGGTAATAATATTGCAGCAGCCAATTGTGCAGGTAGTATAATGCCACCGGTGATGCGATCACACAACTGATCATAACCAGCAATACGAAGTCTTTGGACAACAAAGTCCATAGCTGCGGCACCGAGGCGCCCAGAACTTTGCGTATTCCAATCTCCTTGGTGCGCTGCTCGGCAACATACGCTGCTAAGCCAAATAACCCGAGGCAAGAAATAAAAATAGCCAGCCCGGCAAAAACGCTTGCCAGTATGCCCACCGTTACCTCCAGGCTATATGTTGAGCTATAAGCTTCATCGGCAAAACGGTAATCAAATGGGAATGATGGGTTATACCGGTTAAATATCGCCGATATTTTTTTCATGGCCTGCTGCCTGCCCACGTTCGGGTTCAGCCGGTACATAATAGCGCCTGACCAGCCTGGATTGTATACGTAAAGAGCCTGACCCGCTGCGTAAAACGGCGACCCAACAATTGCGTTTCCCACCACGCCGATTATCCGCATCGGGTTTTTGCGATATTCGAACGTAATTAGTTGGTTCAACGGGTCTTTTAACCTAAACCGTTCAGCGGCGGCCTCATTTATAATAACGTTTAACGTGTCCGGGCCCGCATCGTTTGTAAAATCGTGCCCGGATATCAACGTCATCCCCGTCGTTTTAAAATAGTCAGGCGAAACGGCAGTAGTGGCCATCCCCAGTGATTCGCCGGTCTTTTTGCCCGGAAAGTTCGATATGGCGAACGAAGCCGGGAAATAGGTCATTCCGCTTGCTGCTTTGGTAACACTTATTATCTGGCCGCTTTGTAAAAGGTCGTGTTTGAGCGCATTATAGTTTTTGTTAAGATCATCGCTGCTGTTTACCATCACCAGGTTATCGGGGTTGTAACCTTTTGGCCTGTCCTTTGCGTATTTTATCTGCTGATAAATGATGAGCGTGCTGATGATGAGCGCAATTGAACAGGTAAATTGCACCACAACCATAATTTTACGCGGGAGCGCCGCCCGTTTGCCCAACTGAATAGTGCCTTTTAAAACTTTTACAGGTTTAAAAGAAGAAAGATAAAATGCCGGCCGACTCCCGGCCAATAATCCGGTAAGCAACACATAGACCAACATTGCTTCCCAAAATGTTACATTGGTGTAAGGCACCGAAATACTGCCGTATGTTATATTATTGAAAGAGGGCAGTACCAATTGAACGATAATTATGGATACCGCAAATGCCACCAGCGTAATGAGCAATGATTCGCTCAAAAACTGGATGATCAAATCTTTTCGCGTTGAGCCTATGGATTTACGCACCCCCACTTCGCGTGCACGTTTTTCGGCCCGGGCGGTGCTCAAATTCACAAAGTTAATACAGGCGATCACCAATACCAGTATGCCTATTATGCCAAACATGCGCACATACTCGATAATGCCATCGGTTGCCTTGCCGTTTTTAAACTGTGTAAATAAGCGCCAGTTTTTTGCGGGCTGTAAGATCACCTCTATTTTATTGGTCGGATCATGCTTTTGAACGATATTTTTTATTTTGTTTTCAAAGGCATCAGCATTCGCGCCGGGCTGCAATTCCACATATTCGGGGTACGAATAATTCTGCCAATGGGTACGTTCCTTTTTAGCGTCAGGGTACATTTGCTCCACCAGGCTGTATGGCAAAAGATAGCTGAATTGCAAAGTTGAATTAGCCGGTAAATCTTTCATTACACCAGTAACGGTGACATTAATTTTATTATCGACTCTGATAGTCTTATTAATGGGATCCCGCTCGCCAAATAAAGCTCTGGCAACCGATTCCGTTAAAACGATGGAGTTAGGCTGGCTGAAAACCGAGTTGATACTTCCTTTCAGCATGGGGTAAGGGAACATTTTTAAAAAATCGGTGCCAACGGTTAAGCCGAAGGGGTCAAGCTTGGTGCTGCCGTTAACCAGGCTATGCTGCCCTCCCCAATCCGTTTCCGACGCATGTTTTACCTCTGGGTAGTTTTTGCGGAATTCTTCGACCATGGTCAGCGCCGACCCGATTTGCGTTTGTATTTGATCGCTAAGATAAAAATTTAGTTCTACCTGGTACAGTTGATCATAGTCGGGCAGGAAGCGGTCATAAGCGTACTGGCTGTATATCCACAAACCAATGAGCAACGCCACAGCCATCCCCGCAGCCAGTCCGGCAATGTTAAGCGCGGTGTAAACTTTGTTGCGCAGCATGTTGCGCCATGCGATTTTTAAATAATTTTTGATCATATAGTTGCGTTTAAATTTCTCCGAAGACCATACTGGAGTAGTTTCCTGAGACGAATTTAACGCTGCAAAACGGGCCCGACGCTCCAAGTTATAAGATGGTCGCTCTTTTTTCAGATAGTTCTTATATTCCGTCGGGCCTTTTCCCGTCATTTGCCTGAAAGCGCGGTTAAAAGTAGTTTTTGAATTGAACCCTGATTCAAATGCAATGCCAAGCAGTGTAATATGGGCAAAAGCCGGGTCCAGCATTTTCTGAATGACGTCTGCGACGCGATATTCATTGATGAAATCATTGAAGCTCTTTTTGAGCACTGTATTGATGATGCGGGATAATTCGTGCGGACCCAGTTCGAGTTTTTCAGCCAGTGAGCTTAAACTTAATTCCGGGTCCTGGTAATACAGGCCGGTTTGCACGGCTTTCTTTAGCCAAACGCCTTTTTGCTTCTGTTCCGAAGGGGGCGGCAGCATTGGAACCCGGGGCGAATATACCGGCGATCCAACTTCCGGCCTTAAATAGGCTATGGCAGCGATCCGGGTGAAGATTACTGCTAAAAGGAGATACAAGGGATAATAGGCGTGTATACTTAATTGGTGATGGTAACAAAAATAATCCACCAAGTTATAGGGTATCCATAGCAGCCATAACAAGCCGAAACCTGTGAGTAAGTTACGCAGCCAGCTCAATTCGTACCGGTACCGGTCGCTCCCGTTAAATTTTAGCCGCCGGTAAAAGCGTTCTATCAGCAAATAACATTTGTACAAGTAAATAAGGACCGAAATGAACGTCAACGATTGTGATATAGGGTTCAATTGGTGAAATGTCAGCGTGTCGTAAGTAGCTGCACCGGTTCTTATACTCTCCCTAATCTGCAATGCAAAAGCACCCAACTCCAGCATTAAGGGCCAAAAATGCAGCATATCACCAGACTGGAATTTATATTCCGGCGTGGTTGTTTTAAGCACATAAAAGAAAATCAGAGGACCCAACGCCAGCGAAAATTGCAATGGCAACCAGTTCCAGCGGGGAAAGTAGGCGCCCAGCCCGATGTCGATGCTCAATACCCGGGCCATCCACAAAACGATAGTTAAGAGGGCGAGGGCAAGAAAACGGTTTGCTGCCTGGTTAATTCTTTTGGTGAACCATAACTGTAGGGCAAAAGTCAGTCCGATAAATATTGCTCCCAGGAACGCCAGGTCATAAGTGGTGATATGGAAAATATATGCATTCACTAATTTTACTGCTTCAATTGGCGTTCCAGATTGGTAACCTATTGATCGATAGAAAATTATACAATATTTTAAACTATCCATTGTAACAAAATCGAACACGAGGCTGTGCGGTTTTGAATAGCCCTAAGCAATTATGGCATTGAAGACTTACTTTTGTAATAAGAAATTGCGGACATAGCATTGCAAGCAACACACTACATTAACTCCTTATCTTTTTTCTCGTGGTAAGTTTTATACGATAGATAATAAAAGAATAAAGAAATTACTGAATTAAGCGCAATTATATTGAGGTTAAGGTTTGGATAACTGTAAAGTACCTCGTAGGCAACCAATATTAAAGCAAGCGTACCTGCAATTAAATAAAGGATAAGAAATTTGGGATTCATATAATGTCAGTTTAATTCATTAAAAACGAATACTTTACCATTATGTTTTACCTTTTATAATAAATGTATGTGCAGCGTTTTTTGGGGCCGGTTCTAAAAATCAATTTAACGGGACCTGCGATACTTTCTAACTTTTACTGCTTCGGGGTAGGTTTTATACGCAAGGAAAAAAAACACCAGGTCGGGTACCGTAATAACTAAAACATGAATGGGGTCGATATCCGGAAAAGTATTTGCAACTTCATAAATCAACCATATTAAGCCAATAACACCTCCAGCCAGATATACGGAACGAAATTTCGGATTCATATTCAATAATACGGTAAATTTAGTTAATGGTGAGAGCTAAAGTCACTATCATATTTTGCGTTATCGCGCTTTATGCAGTTTCGCTTGGATATGTTTTATAAGCCAGGAAAAAAAACACCATATCCGTTAAAGAAATCACTAATATAGAGCCTGGGTTAATGCCATCGGAGTAAGTAGCTATTGCATGATATACAAGGTATACCAATCCAACAAAACCAGCGAATAAATAAAAAAAACGGAATTTAGCATTCATAGCCTTAAATTAATTAATGATGTCAATGCCTTTTTTACGAAATAGCAAAAAAAAGGTTATGACAAACTTTAATTAATTATTACCCGGCAAGCAAAACCGCTATCATTTTAATTCATATTTTGGAGGCACAACTTTCACTTTTTTAAATACAGTTGCACTCAATGGCGGGATTGTTATGTTAATAGAATGTTCGCGCCCGTGCCAGTTAACCGTTTCTGTATTAACCGGTCCGGCATTTTCAATACCGCTCCCCCAAAATTGTTTCGCATCTGAGTTAAATATTTCAACCCATTTGCCTCTTGAATGTACCCCTACCCTGTAATTATAATGTGGTATCGGGGTCATATTTAAAACAATTACCAGTTCATTTGCTTCATCATGGCCCTTACGGTTGTAGATAAGTATTGAGTCGTTAGCATTGCCGCCGTCAACCCATTCAAAGCCGTCTCCTTCAAAGCCTTTTTCGTACAATGCAGGTTCATCCTTATACAAGTGGTTTAATGCTTTAATTACTTCTTTTATACCCTGGTGGTTCGGATATTGCAGCACATGCCAGTCTAATGAGTTTTGAAAGCTCCATTCATTTCCCTGGCCAAATTCACAACCCATGAAAAGAAGCTTTGTACCTGGATGGGTAAACATATAGCTGTATAGCAAGCGTAAATTTGCAAATTTCTGCCATTCATCACCCGGCATTTTATTGAGCATAGAACCTTTTCCATACACTACCTCATCATGCGAAAAGGGCAGCATAAAGTTTTCGGTAAATACATATATCAAACTAAAAGTGATCTGGTTGTGGTGGTATTTACGGTATAAAGGATCTGTTGAGAAATATTTTATTGTATCGTGCATCCACCCCATCATCCATTTCATGCCAAATCCAAGGCCACCCGTATAAACCGGCCTGCTTACGCCCGTATATGCGGTTGACTCTTCGGCAATAGTTTGTGTATCTGGGAAATGCTGATAAACGGCTTCATTAAATTCTTTTAAAAATGATATAGCTTCCAGGTTTTCATTACCGCCATAAATATTGGTTTCCCATTCACCGTGATTACGGGAGTAATCAAGGTAAAGCATGGAGGCTACCGCGTCAACACGCAAGCCATCAACGTGGTACCTTTCAAGCCAAAACAAGGCATTGCTTATTAAAAACGCCCGTACCTCGTTTCGGCCATAATTAAATATGTACGATTTCCAGTCGGGATGAAACCCTTTGTTCGGGTCAGCATGTTCATACAAATGTGTACCGTCAAATTTAAAAAGTCCATGTGCATCGCCAGGAAAGTGTGAAGGCACCCAATCTAATATAACGCCTATTCCTGCTTCATGCAATTTTTCAACCAGGTACATCAATTCCTGTGGTGAACCGTACCTACTCGATGCGGCAAAGAACCCCGTGATCTGGTACCCCCAGCTTGGATAATACGGGTGCTCCATTATCGGCATAAACTCAACATGGGTGAAACCCATTTCCTTTATATATGGCACCAGTTTATCGGCCAGCTGGCTATAGGTTAAAAATTCATCGGGACTCTCCACATTGCGCGCCCATGAGCCTATATGCATTTCATAAACCGAATAAGGCAGGTTTAATGCATTATGCCGGAAACGGTTAGCCATCCAATCACCATCCTTCCACTCGTAATAAGTATCGGCAACTATTGACGCGGTATGCGGGGCAACTTCCCAGCGCAGTGCAAATGGATCGGCCTTTTCCAGGTCTTCGCCGGTTGATGATTTGATATAATATTTATAGGTTTCGCCATTGCCAACATGAGGTATAAAGCCTTCCCATATCCCCGATCCATCCCAGCGTACATAAAGCGCGTGCGAACCACGGTTCCACCCGTTAAAATTTCCTACAACGGCTACATATTGTGCATTTGGGGCCCAAACGGCAAAGTACGTCCCTATAATATCCTTAAATTGAATTACATGCGAACCTAATTTTTCATAAAGCTTATAATGCTTGCCCGATTTAAACAAAGCAATGTCAAAATCGGTAAACCGGCTATAAACCTCAACACTTTTTAAAATGGGTTCGGTCTCAGCTTGTCTTTTTGAGGCCGGCTTTTTTTCTTTTTCTACGGGAACTGCAGGCTTTTTTGCTGCTTTACTTGCTGCAACCGGTTTCTTTGCAGCCGGTTTTGCTTTTTTTACACCGTCCTTTTCAACAGGTGTATCATTTCCGGTATCAATTTTCTTTTTCGCCATATATTTTGTGCCTGCAGGGCTTTATTAACTGTTAAATTTTTCTATTTCAAACAATACTTGCTGTATGCCTTTGAGTGGTATCCTTATCCATTCAGGGCGGCCATTTAGTTCATAACCAAGTTCGTACACTGATTTTTCGAGCAGGTGAAGCTGCAATAAAAAATTAAGTTCAGTCCTGTTGCCAAATATAGCCGATATATCCCCCATCGTGTACATATAAGCATCTAAATAAGCATCGGTAATCAGTTTATACCATCTATCGGCAGCTTTTTGTAAGCGCAAGGGGTTAATCTCTTTGGTTTCGCTGCTAAAATAAAGTTTTGCACAAACCGCGTAGTGGAATGAACGTATCATCCCGGCAACATCTTTTAGCGGGGAATGTTTTATTTTACGGTCGGCTATCGAACTTTCTGGTTCACCTTCAAAATCTATTACCAGGTAATCACTCCCGGTAAAAAGTACCTGCCCTAAATGGTAATCGCCATGTATGCGTATGCGCGATGATTTTAAATCATTGCTGCCTATCTTGTCAAAAAAATGCCTGATGTTGCCCTCACTGTTAATAAAATCATCGGCCAGTTGCTTTGCATTATTATCAAGCCTTGCATAATTCTCTTTTAATAATTTAATACGTTTGTTAAGCAGGTTGTTCAAATGCTTTTGTATAAATTCAACATAGGTTGCATCAAATTTTTCAGGCTTAAAGGCTTTATTTTTTTTATCAGATAATAAAGCAAGGTGCATTTCAGCTGTGCGTTTTCCAAGCAGCTCCACCTTTTCAAATACCTCATCCTGTATACCGAAAAGCTTTTCGACAAACATGAAAAGAAAATTATTCAGGTCATCACCGGTTGATACCCAGCTATCTGATTTGCTTGCCACTTTCTGCATCATCAGCCCAAGCGTTACAGGCGGTGTG
>Ga0207033_1065_pt2 | contig 12923 bp, 6 predicted proteins | sample Alteio_BWMinCont_35_FD_153262 | JGI IMG/M metagenome (GOLD analysis project Ga0207033, IMG submission 153262) | Enriched cells from forest soil in Barre Woods Harvard Forest LTER site, Petersham, Massachusetts, United States -... | ecosystem: Environmental > Terrestrial > Soil > Temperate forest >... | reverse complement strand
GTTGGAATTATTTGGTTTCTTTCGAGTTCAATTTTTGAACGATCTTATGAAATGGATTATTTTAGAAATAGTTCGCTATTAATGTTTTTTTATTTACTAAATCCAATACCTTATTTATTATTTCTTATAGGAGTAATTGTCTCTTTATGGAATTGGATTATTAAATACCGAAAATAAGGTAGTGTTAGCTTAGCCTTCGTTGGTGTTCCGCAGCATTGCCTCGCCAGCGCCGATGTTGGTGTTATCACCAACATCTTAAATTGTAAGCCCTAAAAATAAGTATTTTTATAAAATGCAATCCTATCCCGAACACTGGCCGCAATTTTATACCGCAACGGTTTTAGAATGGAAACCATTACTACAACCAGATAAGTATAAAGATATTATTATTGGTAGTTTACAATACTTGGTAAAAGAAAAGCGTATTGTTCTGAATGCTTTTGTTATAATGAATAACCATATTCACCTAATATGGCAAGCACTTAAAAGAGAAAGTCCTGCTACAATACAGTTTAGTTTTATGAAGTACACGGCTCAGCAAATTAAGTTTGATTTACAAAGTAATCATCCGGATATCTTAAGTGAATATAGAGTAGATGCAAAAGATAGAGCATATCAATTTTGGGAACGTAATTCATTAGGAATAGACTTATATACCCCGGAAGTTTTTAGGCAAAAGCTAGACTACATACATTATAATCCTGTAAAAGCAGGATTATGTAAATTGCCTGAAGAATATAAATATTCATCATCGAAATTTTATGAAACAAGTGTCGATGATTTTTGTATGCTTACTCATTACAATGAGTAAGCCGGTTAAGACTTCGGATGTTGGTGATAACACCAACATCGGCGTTCGCGAAGCAATGCGGTGGAACACCAACGAAGGCTTAGTAAGTATATGCAAAAGGATCCTGATGGTAATTGGATAAGAAATGATGCAATGTGGAATCATGATAAAAAAGGAAATCCGACTTCACCAAAATCATCAAAATAATAAATAATGAAAATAAGTAAGTATAAAAAATTAGTAACAATCGGTTTAGTAACATTTTTTCTTTTTTCATGCAATTATAAAATAGCAAGAAGAAATTCTGATATTAATTATCATTTTTTTATTAATATTTCACCTTTTTATGTAAAAAAGTATATGAAGAGTATCGATACATTATATATGAATCGAAATATAATTACTTCAGAAATAATTAATTACCCTGAGAATTTTATTCCTGTGACGGATAGCGAGAACGGATATAAATATGTAATTGCAATTGATTATTTAGATAGTATACAGGCAAGAAAGGCTAATTATATATCAATGGCAAGTTTATATGATTTTAAAAAGCAAGAATGGATTACTGACAGAGATTCTTTAACTAATCATGAATTAGATAAGTTCGAAAATTTCTTCAAGAAAAATGTGCTCCAAAAAACGATTGATGAGTATGAAAAAAAAGTTCCTGACAGTTTATTATATATTAAGAAATCAGATTCTATGAGGCTGGAACTTTATGCCTTCCGCCGATATGGGTGTTTCCCCTCACTGGCGCAAGTCTTCCGCAGGACGACTTGTGTCTACGATACAGCCAGTTTGTAACCAACGAAGGCTTAGCGATCACGGGTTATTACTGCTGGCTTACGAATACTCTAGTGAACACCTACAGCGGCGGAGTAGAACACCAACGAAGGCTAAGAAAAAATTCACTAATATATTATAAAATAAAAAATGAGCATTAATAAAAAAAGTATTGGAATTTTATGTTTTGTATTAATAATTGGAATTATTGCGATTTCTTTTTTTAGAGAAAACAATTTTTCGAATATGGTTGATAATGTGCGTCAACAAACGGTTCCTATGTTTGATTCAACAAATATTGGCATACAAAGAGAAAATAATTTTGAAAATAATATTCAATTATTAATACAAAATAAAGATTTCACAACTGCTATCAAAATATTAGATTCAGCAATAAAGACCAATCCCATAAATGGACAACTCCAGGTTTATAAGGGAATGGTCTTTATTGCAGAGTCTAAATATCAACAAGCATTGAAAGCTTACGATAGCGCCACACTTATAGAAGGCCAAGAGTATCCATTAGTTCAAGGTAAAAAGGCTGATGTTTTTATGAAGCTTCATGATTACAAAAGTGCTATGGAAAATTACAGAAAAGCTGCAGCAATGAACGTTTACTATAACTGTAAAATTGCTCTAACATTTGAAGCTATGAATAAGAATGATAGTGCTCTGAAATATTTTTTAATATATCGATCAGACCATCCCCATGACACAAGTTTTAATAAAAAAATTTCTTTGTTATTAAATCGATAATTACCCACTAGCGCAGATATGCGGCGTTGATATTGTCCGCCGGCGTAGGTGTTCCATAGATCGTTCGCAAGCCTTAGCCTTCGTTGGTGTTCCGCAGCATTGCCTCGCAAGCGCCGATGTTGGTGTTATCCCCTCACTGGCGCAAGTCTTCCGCAGGACGACTTGTGTCTACGATACAGCCAGTTTGTAACTGGCGAAGCAAATAAATAAAACCTTCCTTGCAAAAACTATGAGATAAAAGCGTTTATTAGTAACGGTTATACTTAAAAAGATTTTCTTCCGAACTGGCGCAGATATGCAGCGCAAGGATGAAGCGTGGCGTATCTTCTTCCCAGCAACGTCTCCTGTAAGGGACGTTGCGTTGATTGCTACTCAGTAAAATACTTATGAAATTGATACACTTATTATTTAGATAATTACCTTTATAATATGCCCGTAAAACGTACCATTTCTAAAAATTATGGAACCCCCACTAGCGCAGATATGCGGCGTTGATATTGTGCGTGGCGTATCTGTGCTGTAATCGTGTAAGCTTGGCACAGATACGCTACGCTTCATCCTTGCGCTGCATATCTGCGCCAGTTCGGGGTTATCACCAACATCTTAAATTGTAAGTCCTAAAAAAAACGCCATAGTTACCTGGGGAAACGAACCATGGCAGAGAACAAAATTGACTTGTTATATCTATAAATAATAAACAATCTGAAAATCTATTACCAGACTGGAAATTTTTCCTTCATCAGTTGTTCCCCAATAGCAAGGATATGTACCGTCTCCCAAACCAGAACGAAACATGATCACATTTTGATCAGGTTGATTGGGTAGTTTAAAATTGAGCCAATCGCCAATATCATCTTCATCGTTTTGATCAATCGCATTTTTTTTGAATGCAGGTGCTAACTCACGACTATAAATATCATCATTGGGATATTTAGTCATGAATTCACTATCGTATTCATTGTATTTTTCTTGCGTAGCAACATCACAAAAACAACCAAGTCCCGCATCAACACCAAATCCATAACAATCATCTTCTTCTAATTCACTTACATTTTCACCAGGTAATAAAGCCATTTCCCATTTAGTAGCTTTCTCTTTATTGAATTCTAATTTTACTAATGCGTAGCGGTCTTCTGACTGTTCTGTTTTAGCAATGCAGGCTATTACCGGATACCTCCCTGGTGCAACAGTTCTTGTAAAAGCAATGCTATCGTATAACCCACCCAAAGGATCACATGCTACAATATTACCTGTTGGCAGATTTAATTCTCCTAGTGTAATTAATTCTAACGGAGTTTTATTGATAACGGGTTTGTCGAAATATTCATTAAAATCTACGAGCGCATATTTAATGTTGTTGGATGATTTCATGAAGAAAGGTTTTGTTTAGAGACAAATATTAGAAACGGAAGATAAGAAATAGATCAGTTATAGCGATTATTTAGAAATAGTATTTAGCCTTTATTGGTGTTCCGCTGCATAGGGTATAATATCCACATTGTTCAATTCGTTCCACATTTAGATCAACAATACAATAGGAATTTTCCTTGGCGTGGTATTTGGATAATTCATTCATAAATAAAACATTTATGAAACAGGTAAGTAATTATTATAACAAGATGAAAGCATTAACTGCATTGGTTATTCTTTCTTCATTACAGCAGGTGCTTGCTCAGGATAAAGTAGAAGTGAATGGTCATGATGTAGGTTCATGGTTTAACAGGCACTGGGTTTGGATAGCAGGAACAATTGTATTATTGGTCATTATATTGTTGATTGGTACAAGCGGCAGCACTAAAAAAAGCAAATCAACTACTATTGTTAAAGATTCAATGGGAAATGTAAAAAGTGTTACTACAACAGAAAGAAACGATTAATTTTTATGGAAGATAAAAAATTAAAAAAGCAGGTGAAAAAGAATACTATTTCTCTTGCACATAAACAAGCAGATAAAGACATTCAAAGGGATGAAGATCTTTCAGATAAAGGTCCTGAAGATGAGCTGGATGAAGGTGAACTAGCAAGACTTGAAGGGGAGGATGATGGGGAAATGGATGTTTCCGATGGGGGTGAAAATAAATGAATATTTTCCTATAAATTAATAATATAATGTATAAATAAAGCGTTTAATAAAGTAGCGGCACAAGCATCAATTGAAGAATTAGAGGAGATTACTGTAATTAGATCATAATGAACGATTTAAGGATCGTCAAAACATATTAAAACCCTATAATACGGTCACCAAACAACAGGCTTAATAGAAATATTAAGCTTTTTTGCGTTTTAAAATACGCTTCATTTTATAGTATTAACGGCAGTTTTGGGGCAATTATGTGGATTATTCTTTGATAAATAACAATATATTATATGTAATTTAGCACCGCTATTATAAACGGTTGTTATTTATCAAAAATTGACTTGTCATTCAATGCGGTCAAATTTAACAGTGTTTCGAAATTCTACTTGCTATTATGAAAAAAAATCTACCAATTAAGAACTCTGTTCTGATTACTATTTTTTTATCCTTGTTTTTTACTATTGGAGTAAATCAGTTTGCGTTTTCACAAAACTGGCAGTTGATAAATCCCACGTATCCAACAACAGACGATATTGTTGCAGGGTATTCTGTAGCAAATTTTGGTGCTACCGGAGATGGGGTTACAGATGTTACTTCTATATTTCAAAATCAATTGAATGCGTTAGGTGCAATAGGTGGCGGTACATTATGGGTGCCAGCGGGCAAGTATGTAATAAGCGGAAACCTTACTATTCCTAAAGGGGTAACACTTCGCGGAGACTGGCAACAACCGGTACCGGGCCAACCGATTACCGGAACTATATTAATGGCTTATGCGGGCAGAGGAGATACAACTGCTGCCGCTTTTATTACAGAGCAAACAGCCTGTGCAGTGATGGATATTGCTATTTGGTATCCGCAACAATTGCCGGGTAATATAACTCCATACCCTGCTGCTATCTTAATGGGTGCTCCGGGTTTTTGGGGTAATGATTTTAATAATGCGAAAAACATTACACTGGTAAATGCATACGATGGTATAGCTATATCTGAATTGAATGGTGGTGGGTGTCCTATTATGAATGGCATTTATGGTACGCCGCTTTCAACAGGTATAATGATCGACAATATTGCCGATGTAGGCAGACTTGAAAATATAGACTTTTCTGCTGCATATTGGGAAGGCTCAGGCTTACCAAATGCACCGGCAGTGGGCAGTTCCGTAGAAGGATGGATATACCAGAATGGTACCGGTATTACAATGAGGAGAGATGACTGGACGTATTCATCTTTCATTTCTGTAAAAGGATATAAAACAGGTTTTGAAGCGGCTCCCTCAATCACAACTGTAGGAGCCATCGCAAACGGACATAACTACGGAATGACTTTCACCAATTGTAACAATGGGATAGTGCTGGATGGTGTTAGCGGTGTAGGGATCATGTTTGCAAATGTTACCATGTCAAATTGTGTAAATGGTGTGATCATTGGTCCTGGTTCTTCTGTTGCCAGTACTAACGGTGCCGCACAATTTCATACTTGTACAATTGCTGCAACGGGTAATGCGGTTTATACAAACCCGAGTTCTGTAGCAAGATTAATGATGGAACATTGTACTATTAGCAGTGGTAAAGTAGATATCGGCGGCGGAACTTATATGGCATCTGATTGCGATTTTAATAATGCGGCGCCACAAACAATTCTGGAAAAAAATTCGCGGGCAATTCTTACAACCAATCGTTATCAAACAACCCGTAGCATTCAAAATAATTCTCTTTGGATAAGTGCTATCGATAGTACTTCAACTTTTACATTAAAGGCCATGCCTGCTTTTCCGACTATTGTCCCAGAAACGCATCAGGCGGCCAGACAGGCAATGTATCTGGCAACGGCATCTCCTTATAATGCAAAAAATGATGGTACTACAGATAATACAACTGCTATTCAATCTGCATTAAACGCAGCATCAGCAGCCGGCGGCGGCATAGTTTTTTTACCACCCGGACATTATTTAGTTGCGGGAGATCTCATGGTACCAACAGGTGTAGAGTTAAAGGGAGCGGCTGATGTAAGTGCGGCACCTTATGGTCCGGGTAGTGTGCTTGAAGTGACTGCCGATCAGGGCAATGCGAATGGAACTCCATTTTTAAAATTATCTGCCAACAGTGGTGTACGCGGAATCGTGTTTGATTATCCAAATCAAATGGGTTCGCTTGTGCCTAATTTTCCTGCATATCCTTACACCATACAGGTTACCGGTAGTAACGCTTACATTATTAATATAGGATTTAGATCTGTATATAATGGTGTGGATCTTTTTACCAATAAATGTGATAACCACTACCTGGATTATGTTTGCGGACAAGTGTTTCAAAATGTATTTACAGTAGGCGGAGGATCTGCCGGAGGTAAAATATATAACGCACATTTCAATACGATCTATTATGCAAATGGTACTGAATCAAAATTTGGTACATGGCCGAATTCGCCAAGCACTGATGGTGACCCGGCTGTATATAATTACAACTATGATAATTGTAAGTTTTTAAATTTAGGAAATTGTCAGAATGAAACATTGTACAATGATTTTATTTACGGCTCTCAACAAGGGATTAATTTAAACAGTGATGCGGGTTCTGCACCAACAGGTGTAAGTCTGGGATTGGGAATTGATGGTACAAGAAACAGCATGAACTTTAATGCAATTGGTGCCGCAGGATTTGATTTTATCAATACGCAAACGGTTGCACTAGGAGATGCGGGCAACAGGTACATAACAACAACGCCAACTTTTGCATCGCAGAATACTACTTTATTTAATTCAGATTATTGGGGCAATCCGCCAAATGGAATTATTTTAAATGGTGGAACATTGAATTTGCAAGCGGCGAATTTTAGTCAACCGGGACAAACGAATTTCGGACAGTTAACTTCCGGCTTATTAAATATTTTCGGATCCGCTATCTGGCCGGTTAATGCAGAATTAAATGCCGGTGCAGAGCATTTGTTAAATGCAGAATCATCTATCATTGATTCAAGCAATATCATCAGGCCGAATGTTGCGTTGTGGAAAGATAATTTAGGCAATGCATGGGCAGTAAATCCGATCAAGGCAATGCCAAGAACAGGGTGGAGCGCAACGGGAAGTGTAGACAATGGAGAAGCTCAAAATGCTCTTGATAGTAACGAGACAACAAGATGGGCTACCACAGGGCCGCAGACTCCGGGGCAATCCTATACTGTTGATATGAAAAATCTAAAGCAATTTTATCAGATCGCTTTAGAGAATGCTAATAGTTCGGGCGATTATCCGGTAGGTTACGCAGTCTATGTTTCTACTGATGGAACAAATTGGGGTAGCCCTATTGCCACAGGCGCAGGAACAAGTGGTTTAACGATCATTACTTTTCCAACTCAAGTAGCACGATATATTAAAGTAGTACAAACAGGATCAACATCTTTTGGGTGGTGGTCGATATTTGAATTTTATGTTTTCGGAGTAGATTATCACGCTGCTACATCCGTAACCGTTAGTCCAACTACCGCAACAATAAATATTGGGGCTACACAAAAATTAACGGCTACTATCTTACCTGTAAATGCAAGTGATACAGCAGTAACATGGGTATCGAGTGATCCGACAAAAGCTACTGTTGATAGTACTGGTTTAGTAACAGGAGTAGCTGTTGGTAGTGTAACCATTACTGTTACTACGCATGATGGAAGCAAAACCGCCACAAGTACAATTACTGTAACAGGTTCAGAGAGTCCTTATGGTGGAACACCATGGCCAATACCGGGAACAATACAATCCGAAGATTATGATAATGGTGGACAAGGAATTGCATATAATGATAGCGACCCAACAAATAATGGCGGACAATACAGGCCAACAGGCGGTGTAGATATAGAAGCATCTGCTGATGGCGGATATGATGTTGGATGGACTGTAGCAGGTGAGTGGATGAGTTATACTGTAAACGTTATAACATCCGGTGTGTACACAATGCAATCACGTGTTGCTTCTACCAGTACAACCGGTGCATTTCATGTAACGATGGATGGTACTAATATTTCAGGAACAGTTAGTGTTCCTAACACGGGGAATTTTCAATATTGGCAAACCGTTAATACAACTACAACTTATCTAACAGCAGGTCAACATATAATGACGGTGTTTATAGATGCCGCAGGATTCAATATTAATTACCTGAGTTTTGCAGGTCCTGTAACTGCGGGCCTTACAGTAAATATTGCGGCACCATTAAATAATGTTATTTATAATGCACCGGCAGCATTGCCGCTTACAGCAAATGTTGCGACTTCCACAGGAACAATAACAAAAGTTGATTTCTTTGAAAATGGTACACAAGTAGGAGAGACAACCAGTGCTCCTTATACGTTTAATTGGACAGGTGTTGCTGCCGGAACTTATATTATTACAGCAGAAGTAACAAATAGCAGTGGGGGAACTTCAACTTCTGCACCTGTTTCTGTAACAGTAAATGCAGCTATTCCTAGTTGTCCTTTATTGACTTGGTCTGATGAATTCAATGGTAATAGTCTTGATCTTACTAAATGGAACTATCAAACAGGAAATGGTTGTCCGGGTATTTGTGGTTGGGGAAATAATGAATTAGAATATTACACTAACAATACAAATAACGTTTCAGTTTCCGGTGGAGCATTAGCGCTTACTGCGCAATATCAACCGAATTATAATGGTTCAGGAAATAATTATACTTCAGGTAAATTAGTAACGCTAGGAAATTTTTCTCAAAAATATGGGCACTTCGAAGCAAGAATAAAAATGCCTTCTGCGGCTGGAACATGGCCCGCATTCTGGATGTTGGCTGATAGCACTGCATGGCCATCAACAGGCGAGATCGATATAGAAGAAGCTGCGAATAAAAATCCTGTAACGTGGTTTGGTACTTTGCATTTTGCAAATGCGGGCGGTAGCCATTTATCTCAAGGGTATACTTATAACAGTCCGGTAGCATTGTCTAATGATTATCATTTATATGCGGCAGACTGGACAACAGATTCTATAAGCTTTTATATTGATAGTGTACTACGCGGTACCGTTAGTAAAACAGCATTAATAGCTGCAGGGGGTGTATGGCCCTTTGATAGTCAGAAATTTTACATCATTATGAATCTTGCTGTAGGAGGGAATTTTACAGGACAAACGCCTGACCCAACTCAGTTTCCTCAATCAATGTTGGTGGATTATGTGCGTGTGTATAGTAAAAATCCATGTACAGGAATTCCTGAAACACCTTATGGTGGTACACCATGGCCAATACCGGGAACGATACAAGCAGAGAATTATGATAACGGCGGACAAGGACTAGCATACAATGATTCAGATCCTACAAATGATGGTGGTCAATACAGAACTACGGAAGGTGTGGATGTAGAAACCTGTTCAGATGCAGGCACTGGTTATGATGTAGGTTATACAGCTGCGGGAGAATGGGAAAACTATACAGTACAAGTAAACACTGCGGGAGTATATACATTACAGGCACGTGTAGCCGCTAACAGTGCAGGGAATAGTTTACATGTAGAAATGGATGGAGTAAATATTTCAGGATCTATTTCAGTTCCTAATACAGGAGGGTTTCAAACATGGCAAACAGTTAGTGTAACAACACCAGCTCTTACAGTGGGTCAACACATCATGCGCATTTACATGGAGACAGGTGGTTTCAATTTGAATTATGTAACCTTCCTTTTACCAACACCAATACCTGTAATAACAAGTTCAAACACAGCGAGTGGAACTGTTGGCACACCAATAACTAATTATACTATTGCGGCTTCTAATACGCCAACAAGTTTTGCAGTTACTAATTTACCGGCAGGATTAAGTTTGAATACAACTACCGGAGTAATTAGCGGAACACCAACAGTAGCAGGTACATTCATTGATACAATAAAAGCTATTAATGCAGGAGGAACAGGAACACAAGTTGTAACGTTTACAATTGCTGCGGGTACTCTGGAAAATGACCTGACACAAAAATTAATGATGGGTTACCAGGGATGGTTCCTGGCGCAAGGAGATAATTCTGAACCAAATGATTGGAGACATTGGTTCCATAGTACAACAGATCCATCCGCGGGACAATTGAATTTTGATCTGTTCCCTGATTTGACGGAATACAAAACAATGTATCCAACATCGATGGTGTATTCAAGCGGAGCACCCGTTAAATTATACTCGTCTCATGATTCTAGTACTGTTAACACGCATTTCAGGTGGATGCAGCAATATAATATTTATGGTGTTTACTTACAACGTTTCTTAGGCGAAGTAGTAAACGATCCGCGTTTCTTTGCTGTTAGAAACGATGTGACAAAAAATGTAGCGAATGCATCTCAGATATACGGACGCCATTATGCTATAATGTATGATATCTCCGGTGTTCCTGATGATGGAACATTATATACTAAGTTGGTAAAAGATTGGCAGTATTTAGTTGATAGTCAGAATATCACCACTCAATCTGTTTATGTAAAACAAAAAGGATTGCCTGTAGTTGCCATCTGGGGAATTGGTTTTGCAGGAAGAGGATTGAAAGTGTCAACATTTGATTCATTGATAAACTATTTCCATTATCTGGCTCCGGCAAAATATAGAGCGTATGTGGTTGGAGGAGTTCCGGGACAATGGAGAACATTAGATGGAGATTCTGAAACGGATACAAGTTGGACAAGTGTTTATCATTCGTTAGATATGATCTCTCCATGGGCAGTTGGAAGATATTCCGATAATACAGGTGCTGATAACTGGAAGACACAAAGAATTGTACCCGATCTGGCAGATTGTAATACGAACAATGTGAATTACATGCCGGTAATATTCCCGGGGTTCTCGTGGATGAATGAAAATGGAGGAACCTTAAATCAGATACCAAGAAACGGTGGAAATTTTTATTGGCACCAGGCATATAATGCAAAGTCTGCAGGTTCTAATTTTATTTATGTAGCGATGTTTGATGAAGTAGATGAAGGAACAGCGATGTTAAAAGCTGCGCCAACACACGCAACGGTACCAACAACAGGAACTTATTTAACATTAGATGCAGACGGATATAATTGTTTGCCGAGCGATTGGTATTTGCAATTAGCGAATGAAACACAAAAAATGTTGGATGGCACTTCACCAACATCAAGCACTATTCCGATCAATCCTAATCGCTGTGATACAGTATCAATAATATCTTCTGGTACAATGTCAACAGGCGGAGCTCCGGGAACATTTACTATCACAGGATCTAATGTAGCATCTACCATTACTGTAAATTATACCATTAGCGGAACTGCTCCGTCAACAGATTATACGGCTAGTCCTGTATTATCTGGATCTGTAACGCTTACTGCAGCAGCGCCTTCAGCTACTATTAGTATTACAGCACTTACATTATCTCAATCAAGCGAAACGCTTACAATTACTTTAAGTACAGCAACAACATATACAGCAGGTGCATTACCGGCAACACTTACTATTTTGAATACGGCACCATCAGGTTGTTCAACATCGATGGTAGTGAATGCGACCTCAGTTCCAACAATTGATGGGACAGTAGATGCGGTATGGAACAATGCGCCAAAAAATGCGATCACTAAAACGATCCAGGGAACAATACAAACGGGCTCAACCTGGCAGGCGATGTACGATGCAACTAATTTGTATGTTTTGGTACAAGTAAAAGATGCGAACCTTAGTAATATTGGAACAAATATTTACGATCAGGATGGAGTAGAACTTTTCATTGCGGGCAATAATAATAAAACAGGAACCTATACAGCAAACGATCATCAATATCGCTTTAACTGGAACGAGCCTGCAACGATAGCAAACATAACAGGTAACACAGGTTCAACAACCGGTATTAGTTATGCGATCCCATCTTCAACAGGAGGATATACTTTAGAAGTAGCGATACCATGGACAACAATAGGAGGAACAGCACCATCGAATGGTAAACCGATAGGCTTTGATGTAAACATAAATGATCAACAAAATAATTTAACAACCCGCGAAGCGATAGCAGGCTGGAACGGAACAGCAACAGATGACTTTAATAATCCGGCAGATTTTGGAACAGTTAATTTAACTGTTTGTGCTTCAACGACACCGGTAGTAACAAGCGCAACAACTGCTAGCGGAACAGTTAATACATCATTTAGTTACAGCATAACGGCAACGAATACCCCAACGAGCTATGCAATAGGAGGAACGTTACCGGCAGGCTTAACCTTAAATACTTCAACAGGAGTTATCAGTGGTACACCAACAGCAGCCGGAACATTTATAGATACAGTAAAAGCGATTAATTCAGGCGGAACAGGAACACAAGTATTGACGATAACGATCAATCCTGCACAACCTGTAGTAAGTTCAAATGTGGTAAGTGGTACAGTAGGAGCAGTATTTAATTATACGATCAGTGCAACGAACAGTCCAACAAGTTATAATGCGACAGGTTTACCGGGAGGTTTGACGATCAATACTGGAACCGGAGTAATCAGTGGAACACCAACAACAGCGGGCGGTCCAAC
>Ga0207033_1180_pt1 | contig 12992 bp, 10 predicted proteins | sample Alteio_BWMinCont_35_FD_153262 | JGI IMG/M metagenome (GOLD analysis project Ga0207033, IMG submission 153262) | Enriched cells from forest soil in Barre Woods Harvard Forest LTER site, Petersham, Massachusetts, United States -... | ecosystem: Environmental > Terrestrial > Soil > Temperate forest >... | reverse complement strand
GGAACCCGATCGCCCGCTGGATATTTTTGTTTAGGCTCTCAGGCGTCTTCAAAGCGGCAATATACCGCAGGATCTCTTTTTTCCGGGATGCAGGCAGACCGTCAAAGACCTTTTTTGCTTCCTTATTCTCATAAAGCGCTTTTGCAAATGCAGGATGAGGCCGGATCGTCCTGTCCTCCGGGTCGTGTTGGATCGTGATGTCAATGATCTCTCCCAGCCGCTTTGGGGAGTCCTTGAGCATCGTCGTATTGATGTAGAGTCTCCAGTCCCCGCTATATTTTACCAATGTCTGCTTATAGGGTTTTCGGTTGACGGAACCGCAAACCGCAATGTGTCCTTTGTCTTTACCCGATTGCCTGAATATTTCTTCTAATATTTTCCCGGGCACGTAGACGAAGGGATTGATCCCGATGATTTCGATCCTTGCCTTGAATTTCTGCACCTTCATAGACACTACAAGTATTAAAAAAACCGTCCCGGAATCCGGGACGGTCAGTTGACTGATGCTATCTAATTATCCGCTTGTTGCCGAATGGAGAGCCTCAACCTCATTTAGACCTTATCCTTGTGGACTAAGTTAGTACATAAAAACACTTAATTGTTATTACTTATAGGGGTTTTTGCTGAAAAAGGGTGTTTTAACGGGCTACCGGAAGTCGGAAAGATGGTCGCTTTATTGCATTACCCGGTACCCCTCCCCGATCCTATCGAGGCCAAATGTGTTGTTATCCTGGTCAACCGCCTGCGTAGAATCGGTCGAAAATGAAAAGGCCCCCAATTTTAGTCGGAGGCTTTTCAGAGAATTTGAATTTTTAGTCTTCTTCTCGGTACAGATGGAGATCTGCCATTGGACATCGGATTTTAGCACCAAAGGTATTCATAGTATCGGACAGGGCTAAGATACAGTGCTTTGTCCGAATATGCCAATCTGAGGGGGCAAAGTTGACCAATTACACTATACTACTTACGGGTAGCTAAAAAAAAGGAGTAACCCGGGGAATCACCGTCTTTCGAGCCAGGGATTTCCCTTTCGAGCCAAGGATTTCCGGGGTTTTACGGCTGCGTTGCTTAATTTTGCGCTCCAAACAATTGTATATGTCGATACGCATTTTTGTAACGGGTGGCACTTTTGATAAAGAATACAATGAATTGACGGGCCAGTTATTTTTCCGGGACACGCATCTTCCGGAGATGCTGTCGCGGAGCCGGCATACCCTGGACGTGTCGGTGGAGACCCTGATGATGGTGGATAGTCTGCTGATGACAGATGAGGACCGGGCGCGGATCGCGGCGGAATGCCGGACGGCGAAGGAGGGCCGGATCGTGATTACGCATGGGACGGATACAATGGCGGTAACCGCGAAGGCTTTGGAGGACCAGGTGCCGGGCAAGACGATCGTGCTGACGGGGGCGATGATCCCGTATACCTTTGGCAGTTCGGACGGTTTCTTCAACCTGGGCTGTTCGCTGGCTTTTGTGCAGGCGTTGCCGGCAGGGGTGTATGTCGTGATGAACGGGCGGTATTTCCGGGCGGGTAAAGTAAGGAAGGATACGGGGACGGGGAGGTTTGAGGAAGTGGACCTTTAACCTTGCAGTCAACTTACTTTCGGTTCCGGCATTCCTTTCCCCTCCGTTAGTAATTGGAATAAACTTCCATCGATATACTGACCCCAGGCGCCTGAACAGCCACCGTAACATTCAATACCGGGAACCAGTCCGAAGTGAGTAAAAACGATTTTAGTCTTGTTGCCTTGGGTGGATATTTCAAAACAAATTTTAGTGTTTGTCCATTCTTGCTTGTTCTTAACAAAATTAAGTTTGCTGTCAGTAACAAGCCATACTACTTTTTTGTCGGGAATAACCTCAATTAGTTTTTGCGTTGACACATGGACATCGTCAAAGCGAACGGTAAATTCATCATCCAATTCTTTTGAATGGCCTTCCAAATTTTCTGTCCACCATTTTGAAACGCTGTTGATGCTTTTGAACGCTTCTTGTGGGGTTGCATTGACGTAAATGCTTAGGTTATAATCTTTGTTTTTCATTTGACCACGGCCTTCTGCCCTTTTAATGATTTCATATTGCACCTGGTTAATTCTGCATAAAGCTACAACCACAATTTGGTATCAGGTGGGTGTAAAATGGACATTCTACAAGGGCGATTTGGACAAATTGATCAGCTGACTTTGCTATCAGTCGGTACGGAGGTTGTTGGCGGGGTTGGCGAGGGAGGCGCGGATGGATTCGAAGCTGACGGTGAGCCAGGCTACCACCAGGGCTGCCAACGAAGCCATGACGAATACCGACCAGGTAAGACTTATGTGATAGGCGAAGCTATTGAGCCAGGCATTGGCGGCGTACCAGGACAGCGGGATGGCGATCGCGATGGCCAGCACCACGAGGCGGGTGAAGCTTGAAGACAGCAGGTACACCAGGTTACCCACCGAAGCACCCAGTACTTTGCGGAGGCTGATTTCCTTGGTACGACGTTCGGCCATGAATGCCGAAAGACCGTATAGGCCCAGGCAGGAGATGAAGATGGCCAGCGCGGCGAAGATCTTGAGCAGGTCGCTGAGGCGGTGCTCGCCTTTATACAGATTGTCGATATCCTGGTCGATAAATCCATAACTAAAGGGGTGGGCAGCATTCAGCCTTCCATTGAGTGTGGCCAGGGCATTGATAGCGGCCTCGGTAGCACCCGGTCTGGTCCGGATCACCACATCACGGTATTGGGTGCTTTGTTTGTCCATGTAAATGAAGAGCGGGCCGATGGGTTCCTGTACCGGCTTGAAGTTAAAGTCTTTTACCACGCCAAGGATGGCGCCGGGATCATTGTTACCAAACGAGATGATCTTCCCGATGGCGTTTTCCGGTGTCATGCCCATCACTTGAAGGGCCTTTTCATTGACCAGAAATTTACCCGAGTCAGTTTTCATGGCGGAAGTGAAACCTCTGCCCGCGGCTATCTGCATATGAAAAACGGAGAGGAGATGTTCATCCGTTGCGAGGGCAGGGATGACGGGCTTGGCATTCGGGTCTTTGCCCGGCCAGTTCGAGTTGAGCCATCCACCCAGGATGTGAGCGGGGAGCTGAGAAACGAAGGTATAGTCGGCGGTGAGGGGATTGGCGGCAAGCGCTGCCTTGAGGGCAGCCGGGTCGTTACTTAAAGCTCCGGTGACGGGCATATACAGCAGGTTGGCTTTTTGGAAGCCCAGGTCACGGTTGCGGATATAGGACAATTGCCGGTAGATGACGATGGTGCCGGTAAGCAGAACAATCGAGACGACGAACTGGCCGGTGACGAGTATATTCCGGAAGAGCGAGTGACTGCCCAGGCGATTGAGGCCGGCTTTCAGCACTTTGACCGGCGTGAAGCCCGACAGGAAGAGTGCGGGATAGACCCCTGCGAAAAGTCCGGTTACCAGCGTAATGGCAACGAGAGTAGGGATCAGCATTCCATGGTTGAACTCCAGGGTAAGCTTTTTTTCCGCAATCTGGTTGAAGAGCGGGAGGGCGATCCGGACGAGCAGGAGGGCAAGACCCAGCGAAATAAGCGAGACCAGCAGCGATTCACCAAGGAATTGGCGGATCAGCTGGCTGCGCGATGCGCCGATGACCTTACGGACGCCGACTTCCCGGGCGCGACGGGCGGAGCGGGCCGTGGCCAGGTTCATGAAATTGATGCAGGCGATAATGAGGATGAAAAGGGAAACGATAAAAAAGGTCCGGACATAGACGAGATTGCCTATACCGGCTATGTCACCCTGCAATTGAGAGCGCAAGTGGATATCCGTCAGTGGCTGGAAAGTATAGCTGCAGTCAATGGGGACTGCTTTATTGTAAAGGGTGTCGATGCGGGCTTCCAGTGAGGGAAAAGCCGGTGCGAGGGAGTTGAGATCGGAATGAAACTGAAAATAGGTATAGACAGCAAAAAAATCATTCGCATTATCCCGAAAGCGGGGATCCATAGTGGCCATAGCAGTGATGGGGAGAACGAAATCGAACTGCAGGCTGGAGGTGGCGGGAATGTCGGCGAGGACGCCGGTGACGACCACACTGCCGGAATCGTCTTTGCTTAGGAGCTTACCGATGGCGCTTGCGGAGCCAAAATATTTTTTCGCCATTTCCTGCGTGATGAGGACAGCATTCACCTGGGAAAGTGCTGTTGTGGGATCGCCCTCGACAAGGGGATAGGAGAAGAAGCGGAGGAAATTGCTGTCTGCGTAAAGGACTCTTTTTTCTTCGAAGCGGCTGGCGCCGATTCCAAAAATGTTGGTCTGCGGCTGGGTGACTCGCGCCATGCTGCTGACCTGGGGAAACTTATCTTTCAGAAGGGAGGACAGACCGGGCAACGGATTTTGGAAGCTATGAAATGCCTGAAATCCCCATTTTTCTCCTCCATGGCGATTTGGCATACCATCTCCTCAAAAGCCCTTTCTTGGCTGCCATTAAAGGCGATGATCTTATGCCATTCTTTTTCCATAGCAAATAATAATGGGTTGAATATATAGAAAAGGGGAAAACGCGCAAAATTTGTCGTGTCCCCCCAGCATCAATCTCTGGAAAAAGCCGGAATATCGATGCCGACCATTCATTTTCTTTCCCCGCAAAGATTCGTGTGTTTGAACCACAAAAATGCACCTGTTTCCAGCACCACCATCTATTCGTAAAAAAAGACCCCCTCTGCCTGATCGTGACAGGTGATGTGGATGCCTACTTTGTGCTTTTCCACCAATAGAAATCTTCCCTCTTCGACTGCGTCCTCAATAATTTATTTCAAAAATGCCGTGTCATAGGTGGCGGGAGTGTCGGTTCGCCATCCACCCAAGTTCGCCCTGCCTATTAACCGAAGCCGCCTACCGAAGAATGCCGTATTTTTAACAAGGAGGTTGCGCTCATGAATCTATTCCAATGGACAAAAGGGATTTTCCGGTTCGGACAGAAGAAAAATGACACGCCAATTTGGGCGCTCAAGGATCCGGTAACAGAGGCCCAGGCCCTAAAAGAACGGTACGGCGAGGATTTTACTGCCTTTCTGTACCGGCGGGATCTGTATGACGTCCTTAACCAGGAAGCCTTGCCGCTCTTGCAGCCAACGGCTACCAATGATTTTTTGGCGCGCAGTTACTGGGCGAAAAAACATCCCTTTAATTTCCCCGGCCCTTTCTATACGGGAGAGACGGATACCTGCGGCACAGGTGTGCCAGAAGCACCGGACAATATACTGTTTGACGGCTACTGTTGCGAGTATATTTTCCGGCAACCCAGAAACTATCAGGAGTTCATAGCCGTGAAGGACGCCGCCGCCGTCGAAGTCTTCGACAGTTATGCCTGCGACGGAAACCAGCATTGGACGGGACAGGCTTGCCGCGAGTGGTGGCGAAACAGGGAGGGGATCACCGGCCGGTTGTTGCATGACCCGGAATACCGGAAACAAAATGGGGAAAGGGGGACGCTGTACGTCGACTATCTGAATTCGGCGGCCAAGCGGGACCTGCAAAAATATGTCTTCTTCTTAGAGAATGGTTTTTATCCGCCGGAGGAGGGAACCTCCCTGCCTGAGTTGTGAGGCGTGCCGGGTGGTACCAAACGGAAGATCACCATAACAATAAGATAAATCAGCGCATGCACCTGGGCTATTATCCAGGCTGTGCACTATTCCTTAACTGGTAGCAGGTGCCTCTGCCAGCCCGAGCAACTGCAAGCCACTGAACCAGTAAAAAAAGGCGGACGGGTCCGGGAGTCGTTTAAGTTTATTGAGGAGATTCCAATCGGGGTTGGTGATGATGGACGCTGTTCTGTCCTGTCCATCAAAACGCGGCAAGTTTGCGTAATCTTGAATTAGAAGACGTATGCATAAATAGGCCGCCTTTGCTGACGCCGTGATCGCTTCATCGATTCGGAAGTGACCCGTGATCAGATGACTGTCAAATTGCTGAATCCCCTGTCGTAGTTCGGCATAATGCGCACGGTCGGGTTCGGCCTTGTTGCCTTCCCTGAAGCTGATGATCCTGCTGGTGTGTATTGCATCCCACAATACGTCCGTTGGCGTAATGTTCAGCGCTCTGTAAGCTATTTCCTGTCGGGCAAAGGCCAGGAAGCTCGCAGCAACAATGTCGACGCTTTGGATTCGGTCAAATAAGGCGGCGAGATCGAATAGTTGCTTGATAATCTCCAATTCTTTGTTTCTTCCATACGGAATGCCCGTCGTATTTGGCGCAAAGGCGGTCATTTTATCGCCGGTGATCGATTCAACGCTGGGGACCTTCACCGACACGATCTTTTCGGTCTCGAACCAGTTGGATGTCACCGGCAGGGTATGGACAACCGGGTAGTGCTGATGTTCGAAGAGAATATCGAGAAGCACATACCCAGATTTGTTGTATGCAGAGGCATATTCCAGCTTGTAGTGTGCTTTGGGGATCCCGGTTTGGTAGCTTCTGCGCCCGTCCAGTGTCCATCCGGTGAAGACGGAGCTGGCCGCGATAGCATCTAAGCGGTTTTCAATTTCCTCCCGGCTGGCCATGGTAATGATATCGATATCGATGGAGAATCTGTTGGCCTTGTCCAGGAGCAGTACAAGACTGGTACCACCTTTAAAAACAAACGCTAGTTCCTGGGTCTGCAAATGTTGCAGGAGCGAAAAGGCATAGATCATTTTTTCAATCAAGGGCGGATTGATCCGCTCGTAGGCAGGTTGCTTGCGAAAGCTGTCGATCCATTCTTTTTGGAAGCAGTGTGGCTTGATCATTGGTAAATAATGGAAGGTAGGTTAGGGAAATGGGTATGAAGAAATTCTTTGATGGCCATATCTTTGTAGCGTCGTTTGGCGTAGGCAAAGAGCGTGGTGTAGTTGATGGCATAGTGATTAATGGCGTGGCTAAAGACCCGTTCCAACTCAGGGCCCTGCAGGTAATAAAACAGCTGTGAATCATTGTAGAGATCTACAAGAAGTTTCTCCAGGGTGGGTATGCTCAAATCAAACGGTTCGTTGGGCAGCCTTGTCACTGGTGCTCTGGAAGACAGGGAGAGAACATAGATAGGATTTTTGATGCCGGTGAGCCGCATGTGATGCTGACCGACTGCCCAGCCGAGGTCCGTATAGCCATGGTCTTCCAATAGACCGAGCATAGATTCCACCAATTCTTTTTCTACTTCGACAATGGTGTTGTCCACGGGGAATTGGTGGACCGAAAACTCATTTAGCCAGTTCAGGTTCCAGGTACAGTAGATTAGCTGACGGAATTTCCGCTGAATAATTTTCTCGACGGCCAACTGCCGTTTGTCCGGTGACGGGGTATACACGGGTCTTACCTTCAGGGTATACCAACCCGACTTTATTTCCTGCAGGATCCCCTGTTTCTTGAGGGTATGAATTCTCCAGTGGCCTGTGGCGCGGCTGGAAGTCCTGTCATTCAATTGCCAAAAGTCAAATAGTTCGTCGAAGGAGAAGGTATCCTTTTCCCCGAATTCGAACTTCATTAGGTCGGTCTCAAGCGGATTCAATATTCAAATTTATGCCACAATATACTAAAAATGGCTGATATTTGATTCAAAAATATACCACAAAATGAAAGAAGTGGTTAATATTTGTACGTAAGTATTTGATTATGAATTGAAATGAGTCCTCCGCGTGTTGCTTATACTTCCGCGCATTCGATCTTTTGTTACATAAATAGGAATGATAATAACAAAACTGTTATAATTATTGGAATTATCATAACAGATATATAGTCCTGCTCGCCATTTGTCCGCCAAAAAGTGTAGATGCTATATATGTAAGTTGTTGGAAATGAGAGAGATGCGATATTGTATATAAAAAAATAACACCTTGTAATTTATTAATATACAAGGTGTTATATAAAAAAGTGCGCGGGATGAGATTGCCTCCGGCGATCGGCGATCTCCGCCGGGTGCTCTTACCCAAAGCCTTCATCCCGCTTCGCGGGATGGGGCATTTCAGTTTGTCCGCTCTGGCGAACAAGATAGAACTTCGTCAGGCCTGCTTCGACACGGCCTTCCTCGTTCGTAACCTTCGCTTCGCTCGGTTACCCTCCAAACTAAAATGCCCTCCGGACTTCGTCCGGAAGGCATTTGTGCGCGGGATGAGATTCGAACTCGCCCTGTATATCAATTAGTTATCATCGCTGTTCGCCGTTTGCTCGCCGGGTTTTTGGATGGAAAACAAACCTGAGCGGTTAGAAAAGCCTGTCGGACAAATTTACGGATATCGAAATAAAACGAACTACATTAAGCCACTTTTTTGTGAAAATGGCTTATATTTGCTTTCTAAATTTGGCCTTTTTTATCTGAATTTGGCTTAAATTAGATATCTAAATTTGGCCACTTTTTAAAATAAATAGCTTATATTAGGAGTGACGTACACGAAAAATTACATAGAAAGCAGGTTGATGGAGCATTTTTCCCCGAAAGATATATTCTCCAGGGACGATCTTTTTGCTTTTTTCAGAACGCTGGATCCGGACTTAAAGGAAACTACGTTTGCCTGGCGGATCTTTGACCTCAAGAAAAGACATCGCATCAGAGACGTCGGCAAAGGCGTATACACGATAGAGCAAAAACAGCTTTTCAAACCAGATGCGGATGAAGTGATTAATAAGATAGGTTCCTTTCTTGAAAATTCATTTAATCATCACTCCTACAATGTCTGGACGACGAATTGGCTCAATGAATTCATAGATCTTCAGGTAACGTCCTTCCTATATATCCTGGAAGTAGACAAGATGTCGATGGAGCAGGTGTTTTTTTCAATAAAAGATTCCGGTAAGTTTTCCAATGTTTTCATCAACCCGGACGGCTCGATGATTAACCATTATATTTCGGAATTGCCACAGGCCATTGTCGTGGTCCCAATGATTAGCAGGGCGCCTACCATGACGGGTAAAAGAATTATTCTCCCTACCCTCGAAAAGATATTGGTGGATCTTTATTGCGATCCCAAATTGTATTTTGCCTTCCAGGGCCAGCAACTGGTGAAGATATTCGAAGGAGCATTAGCTAAATACGTGATCAATTATTCGCGGTTACTCAACTACGCCAAACGGCGGCACCGGGAAGATGCCCTGAAGGAATTCTTGCTCGAACAACCAGGTTTACATAACGAAGTCATATCCACCATAGCATGATAAAGTCAGACTCATTTCAGAAGGCATGGCTTGATTCTCACCGGGAACGTGAGGGCTATGAAAAGATCAATCCGCCGCTGGTGGAAAAGATGATACATGCGCTAAGCCTGGTCGAACAACTGTCCGCCCAGGGATTGGAATTTGTATTCAAGGGGGGAACTTCATTGATCTTGTTGCTGGATGATGCCGGCAGATTTTCCATCGACATTGATATCATCACCCTGGCGAGCCGCGAGGATATTGAGCGCGTCTTAGCAGCCATCTGCAGCCAACCGCCCTTCCAAAAATTTGAGCTCGGCGAACATAGAAGTTATAAGGCAGGTGTTCCCAAAGCGCACTATGCCCTCTATTATACCTCTGCACTGTCTGGTAAGGAGGACCATATTCTGCTGGATATCCTTTTTGAAGCGCATTCTTACCCTGCGTTGCTGCGATTGCCGGTTAAGACGTCCTGGCTGCTTACCCATCAGCACGATATATTCGTCAACGTGCCTTCTGTTGCTTCCATTGCCGGCGACAAACTGACGGCATTTGCACCTACCACCACGGGTATTCTCTACGGAAAGGGTAAGGAAGTGGAAATCGTTAAGCAACTCCATGATATAAATAAGTTATACCCCCGGATCGAATCAATGGATATATTCCTGACAGCTTTTGACGATACCGTGGAAAAGGAAATACGGTATAGAGGCAATCAGTGCAGCAAGAACGATGTGATTGACGACATTCTCAATACGTCTGCTTTGATTGCGAGGCGGGAGCGAAATACCGGAGAAACAAATAAAAAATACTTTAGTGAGGTGACGCGCGGCCTGTTACAATTTAAAAGCTATCTGACGAACGGCGTCTTCAGGATTGACGAGGCGATTGTTGGCGGAGCAAAGGCCGCCCTTCTGGCCGCGAAAATAAAGGTAGGTCATACGGGCGAACTGCCCCATTTTGAAGCACACATGAAAAAAAGCGAGTTTTTGATTCAGCATCCTGAATACAACGACTTAAATAAGTTGCCTCCGGAGCCGCTTTTTTATTGGCATCATGCACTGAATATCCTATTTCCTTCCGCATTAGCGGGTGATGGCGGCTGAATCAGAAAACTCTTGAGCTTAATAACGGAAGTGTTATCATTATTGGAATTATCATAACAGATTAGTAATCCCTGCTCGCCATTTGTCCGTCAAATTTGTCGGGAGTTTTTTTCAACAGCCCTGCAGTGAAAGCTCAACATTCAAGTCAACGACATTATTTAAACCACCCTTTTTGGGCCAACAACGCCTTATTCCAAAACGGATTTGCCTCATGACTCACCCTTAAATGTTGGTGTATAATTTTAATATTTTTCAGACAGGAACTTGTTTTCCCACAGGAATTGCTGATAGTGCACTGGGACATTATAGGTTTTACGCAAGTGCTCCATGTATTGTTTTGTTTCGTCGTCGATGAGGTTGTGAGAGATAATGATTAGTTCGTGGGCGTTGTTGACACCGGACCAGTGGGAATATTCAAGGAGTTGGCCGAGGGCCTCTCGGATGCAGAGCCGTATACTGTTATATACCTTGATCTCGTAAAAGATATAACGGGAATTCTCTTCGCGGACGAGGTCGACCCTAGTGCCCTGGCCGGTATCGGTTTCCCTGCGGACACAAGGGCCATAAAGCTCGTTAAAGTATTGTTTGAGGGTATCACGGATCTTTTTGTGTAGAAAGGGGATTTCGACTGGGCCGGGAGCACGTTCGTAGGTTGTCGTTTCAATTTCGTCAGTTTCGGGTTCGTCGTTGTCGCCGATCTCGGGGGTGAAGGCAAAGGGGCGGTTAACCGGGATGACGGTTTGTACCGGCGCCCTTTTGTGCAATAAGGTATACCGTTGAGTTTCGGTGATGACGGGATCGTTGGTCTCAAGATAATCGGGATAGAAATAGAGGTCGGCGGCCTTGAAGCGGATATTGAACAGGTCGACGCCTTGCCAGTGCGAGAACCCGCTGTTGTTTGCTCCGACGGCTTTTACCTCAGCCTCCATTTCCTGGTACCAACCTTTTTCCCTATATTCTCTGGTGATCCGATCGGCGACGTCAGGACTAATGACCTCGGCGTTGGCAACGCGTCCCACCATAAACCGTTTCTTTCTTATACCGTCGAGCGTATAGAATTCAATGCTATGGATCTTGCCATATTCACCCGGCAAGTTGCGAAATGCCTCCACGAAAGCGTAGTGATACCCTTCGATGGTCTTGGACAGGTCCCCTAACCATTCCTCATGACCGTAACCAAACCGGGCCTCGTGGGTTGCCTCATTGGTGGACTTCCCATCGGGCCCGGAAGGGCGCACCCAGCCGTTGGTATTCCAGCAAAGCCGAGCCATCCGATCGCCATCATTCGCCGGCAGAAAGTTCTTAAAGTTGGACTCTACAAATACATAAACAGACATCAATCGGTCGAACAACCGAATGATTCGGGGTAGGTCGGCCTCTTCGATCTCGTTTTCAGGTGTGTCGAGATAGTCACCGAGAAAGATAAAATTGTCCCATACGATCCAACTGTCCGGGATCTCCATGATCGGAAAATCCTGGCTTCTTGCCCTTACGGGCTTCTCCTTGTAGTGCCAAAGCTTCAAATCGGCAAGCTCGCCGGGATGGGCTTGCAGCCAGGCATTGAACACCTTTATTCGCGGCGTCATAGTAGTGATCGGATCAGGCTCACTTCGACTGGCGCTCAATGAAAAGCCGAGGCCGTAACGAAAGATCTCGCGCCCATTCAGATATTCCACCGCAACATTAAATTGAATTTCGCTGCGCCCGCCGCTATGATAGGCGTAGGGATCATCGGGAAACGTGGAATGGACGCTGAACAGGCTATACGAGCCGGGCTTTTGCAGCTTCTTAAGTTCAGCGCGGATTTTAGGGAGATCTTTTAGCGTGCGGGTCGTTTTGGCGAGCTGGTTGAGGCGGTCAATAATCGTTAAAAATTCCACGCTGGATGCGATTTAGGTTTGGAAAATTCGAAAGTAGCGAATATTATCAATTTGTGGGATTTGCCAGCACAGCGCGTGAAATTAGATTGCTGAAAATGCCTTCTGAACTATGTCGTTACAAAATTTGATGAAACTGGAGTATTTCGGTTAGTTTCATGGCGCCCCCAACGCGATGCTCTTATCTATGATACAGAGTTATTTGTCCTGGCTAGAGCCGGATTCGACCTGTGCAAATGCCGGTAGAAATAAATTGGCGATCTTTGAGTTACGCGGTCAGGTAAGGGTTGTTTAGGCAGCGTTCCGCGTAATTGAATAATTTCCAATGGCTTCTAAAAGGGTAGATGATATCAAGTATCTCAATCGGATCAAAAAACTGATGGCGAAGTCGGACAGTTTGTCCGTTATGGCCCATGCGCCGGGAGTCTCGCTTGGTTTGGATGAGGAGGAGAGCTCTCGGTTCGAGGCCACCCTACGGGATCGAGGCTGGATTGAGGACGTCAATTTGCTGGCCGGTACGATTTCTCTTTCGGTGAAAGGTGCTGATACGCTTAAAAAGGCGGTTTGGTGGCGTAGGTACCCACGGGAATGGATGGCGAAGTTTCGACAGGCTTTGCCTTCCCCTGACGTTTGGAAGCGCTTATTATACGCTATCGTACTGTTCCTGATCTATGTGGTTCTCGAACCTATCATCGAGGCAAAACTGAGCGAGCTTTGGGTGGGCAAGATCCTCGGCCGTTTTCATCCTACCATTTACTTCGATCTGGCTTTTCTTGGCGTGGCCGCTGTGCTTATCTATAGGAACCATCGGCGGCGGTGGGGTACCTGGGACCTATTCCTGGTCGCAGTCTATATCAGATATCGCGTTTTTACTTCAGTTTGGC
>Ga0207033_1179_pt1 | contig 13020 bp, 6 predicted proteins | sample Alteio_BWMinCont_35_FD_153262 | JGI IMG/M metagenome (GOLD analysis project Ga0207033, IMG submission 153262) | Enriched cells from forest soil in Barre Woods Harvard Forest LTER site, Petersham, Massachusetts, United States -... | ecosystem: Environmental > Terrestrial > Soil > Temperate forest >... | reverse complement strand
AATGGCTGTTCGCCGATTTCCACTTCGCCGATCATAAAGGATTGGTCAATCGATTCTCTTAGTTGCAAAAACAAATTCCTTTCCACGACTCTATAGCCTTTAAAGGCTTCCCATTTGATCAAGTAGTCATAATACATGTCCTTGTATCCAAAGGCGTCCGGTTCAAATCGCCATGTGGTCGTATCCTTATGCTCTTCCCGAAGTATCACCATATCGTGGTACAGCTTTTTTAGCCTTCGAGATGTCTTGATATAATACCAGAAAAAATGAAGGGCGTTAAAGAGATAGAAAAGACCTAAAGAAAGGAAAAAGTACCCTGGCGTTTTTTTATCGCTTATCATAAAGGAAGCAAATAAGAGGATCACCCCGGCTCCAAGCACATTCATGGAACTTTTGCCTAGATTCTTCTTGAAGGTCATCTTCAACCGTAGGGTATACTGCGCAATAGATATTCTTTTATCGAGCGGGATCTCAAAGGTCATATCAGGTGGTTTAGGGTCTGGCCCTAAGATACAAAAAGGCACTGAAATATTGGAGGATGTCCTACGAGCCGACGTCATCGATGTCTTTCCCCCAAAAATCCCAGCCTGCGTGTGCAAAACCCGGGGATTTCGCATCTTTGGATAAAGAACATCCATGCTTAAAGCCTCCATTTTTGTCGTGCTACTCACGCTGGTCGGAGTATCGTGTACCACGGCCCATACCTCTAAGCCTGCTTCGACCCCTGATAGAGTCTATCTGGCGGCCGTCCGGGAGTTTGCCCGCGCTATAGTGCAGGTATCGGATAACAGCACCTTACCTTTCTTTCTTAGGGATAGTGTAGACTCCGGTATCGGCTTCGGCTTCGTGACTAGCTGCCTTCGGGATACCGGTACGTTCACGGCAGCAGAACTGGCACAAATTGAGCGCTGGGCCGACCATCCGGTCTTCCGGACCTGGACGCAGGACATGGTGGAGGGCGCCCGGCTGATCCCGAAAGATACGATCACCGCGATCTTTTCGACAAAGCACAGGGATGGCTGGACCTACTTTAACCTTCATTATGGCCGGGGCTACCACAGCTTTGGGTGCCCGCTTTTTCTGCGGAACTACACCTTGTGTCTCTTTTATTCAGGCCATCATTGCGGTTGGCTTTGCGGCGACGGGCAATTAGCGCTTTACAAAAAGGAAGGCGGGCGCTGGGTGTTTGTCAAGAATTGGGGGGAGTGGATGAGTTAGCAGGGAGCGGGGCGCGCGTCAGAAGGCAGCTATCCCTCTCTGATCGTATCCCAGCAAAAATTGCGTTACCTTAACGCGGCAAAACCCTTCCATGAAATCAATTTTAGGCATAGCCATTGCCATCCTTTATCTGATCGGACCCAAAGGGTGGTTCGATTCTCCCCCAAAGGCCAAATGTCCTTTTAAAGATGGGATCATGAAAAAGTTAACAGAACACAAAGGTATTATCATAGGGTCCGGAGAATCCACGGTTGATATTTGGGGCAAAGATAGTGTTGTCTTGTCCGCGACGGATGGACGCGACGATTTACACCTATGCGGACATCGATCGGGAACTGGTTCAAGACGGACAATATCTTTGTACAACCATGTTCGAAATAATACGAAATAGTAAAGAATTGCGCCATTTGGCTTTGCCCGCGACTCACCACAACGACTCCCTCAACTAGTTCTCTGAAAATCAATAGAATCTAACCTCGCTCACGGTCCCCGCCGGTCCGCAGATCCGGGAGGTCTCCGTCCGGGCTATTCCGTCTTGAGGCTTTTGGCCGGGTTGATACTGGCCGCCCGCAGGGCATGATAGGTCACGACTCCAAAAGCCAGCAGCGCCACCCCAGCCCCTGCCGCCAGAAAGATCCAAAATTGTATCGAAATGCGATAGGCGAATGTTTCCAGCCATTTGCCGGCCGCCAGCCATGCCATCGGCGCCGCGATGAGGATCGCGATGACAACGAGCCTTAGGAAACTGTTGCCGATCAGCAGACAGATCTGCAATACATCTGCCCCCAGAACCCTGCGGATACCAATCTCTTTTGTACGTTGCACGGTTGTGATCGCCGCCAGCCCAAAGAGGCCCAAACAGGCGAGGAAAATGGCGAGTGATGCGAATGTAGTGAACAGGCTTGCGGTGCGTTGTTCAGACACATAAAGGTGATCAAAGTCCTCATCCATGAAATGATAACTGAATTCGCGGCCAGGCACAAAGGTCTTCCAGGCAGCGCCGATCTGGTGGATGGTTGAAGACAGTTGCTGACCGCTGACACGTACAAGCATGGCTCGGATGAACGACGTATCGGCCCACAGCATCAAAGGGCCAATGGGTTCGTGCATGGAGCGAAAATTGAAATCCTTTACGACACCTTTGACGATGCCCGGTATCTGGCGGTCGACAGTCTTGCCGATGGCTTCCTGCGGGGTCCAGCCGAGTTTCCTTACCGCAGTTTCATTAAGGATATAGCGCCCCGGTTTTGCGGAGTCCCTTGCCCAGCTATTCGCCATGAAATCGGCAGCCGTAAAGTCCGAGCCGGCGACGAGTTGCATCTTCATCGTCGTGAGGTAGTTAAGGTCGACGGGGATGGTGTTGATATTAAAACTCACCCTGCCTTGAGCGGTGTAAGAAGTGAGGAAGTCACCCCAGCGAACAAAGACCGGCAGGTCGGTAGTCCCCGAGACACTGAGGATACCCGGCATCCCGGCGACGGCGGTTTTTAGCGGTTCGTAACGACTAAGCATATCGTAATCAATAGGCAGCACCAGGACATGGTCGCGGTCCATACCGATGTCTTTGTTGCGGATATAGCTCATCTGTTGGATGGCGACCACCGTGGTGACGATCAGGAACAGCGAGATGACGAATTGCAGGACAATGAGGGTCCGGCGCACCCCCCCCTGGCCACCCGCGACACGGAAACCCGATCGGAGGATGGTGATCAGCCGTGTATTGGTAAGCACAAGCGCCGGATAAGCGCCGGCAAGGAAACCGATGACCAACCCCGCGATCAGGATGGCCATCAAGGGCCGGAATTGCAGGATGTTCGCGGCGACCAGCTGTTTGCCCGTCATCCCGTTGAACAACGGCAGGAGACCGATAGCGATGACAACAGACAGGACAACCGCAATACCCGTCATCAGCATGGCCTCCCCGGTGAAGCGGCCAAAGAGTTGTTTTGGCCGGGCACCGAGCACTTTGCGTATTCCGATCTCCCCTGTTCGCGCGGAGGCGAGCGCGATGGCCAGATTGGTATAGTTAAAACACGCGATGATAAGGATAAGTGCGGCAATGACCATCAGCACATACACATAAGTGATATTTCCATTCGGCTCGAAACCTGCCAGCGGAGAATACAGGTGGACCCTTTTGAGGAGTTGGAGGTTCATCTTTATGTAATCTCCTTTTTCCAGACCGGCATCTTTCCTGACCTGGGGCGACTCCATATAAGCATCGATTTGAGATTGCAGCTGCACGACACCGGCGCCCTTCCGCAGCAGCAGATAAGTGATATAGTTAGCCGTATACCAGATCTCATTTTTCGACGCGTCGAGGTTATAGAAGCTGACGACAAAATCGAATTTCAGCTGGGAATTACTGGGCGGGTCCTGTACGATCGCGCTGATTGTATATTGTTTTGAATCATTGATGGTGATGGTTTTTCCGATGATGTCGGTGGTCCCAAAATATTTCTCTGCCGCCGAAACTGAAAGCGCGATATTTTCTCTCTGCCGGAGAGAGTTGGGGTCGCCCTTCAGCACCGGGAAGGAGAAGATGGAGAAAAAAGAGGGGTCCGCATACAGAAAGCCCTTCTCTTTAAAATGCTCGTCACCTCGGGTGACGATAGTCGGGCTCAGATAGGTGCGGACATAGTCTTCGATGACCGGGAAGGTCCGTTTTAGCTGCGGGCCGGCCTTTGTGCCCGTAGTAGCGATCGGGTTGGAGGTCCCGCCACGACCGAATTCCGTCGTCACGCGGACTATGCGGTCGCCGTTGGCATGAAAACGGTCGTAACAAAACTCATTGGTGATAAACAGACCTATCAGGACACAGCTGGTAAGACCGACCGTAAGGCCGAGGATATTGATAAAGGTAAAACCCTTTTGCATGGCCATCTGCCGAAAGGTGAACCGGAAGAAGTTCCTTGACATGGGAAGTTGATTTTGGTGTGTTTTAAAGATAAGTACTTTACACGATGCAACATTTCGGCGGCGACCTTGTCCTTTCGGAATAGCTGTAAACATGGGCTGACAAAGGTCGCTATAGTTTGAACAGCTTTTCGACCCCCAAAGCCTTTCCGCTGAGATCATAGACCTTTATAAAATAAAGGCCCGTCGGCAACCCCGCGATATCCAGCCGCACCCCATTACTAACCTGAGGATACGTGGCCTCAAGCCGGCCATTGATGTCATAGATATCAACATTGATCAGACTCGTTCCCGTCAATGTAAAGTTGGCCACGACAAAGCTGGTGGCAGGGTTGGGCGCGAACTTCAAATGTTCCCCGCTGCTGGTTGTATCGGTCTTTGGCGGCGGCTTATAAGTAAAGGGCGCCGAAAAGACGCTGACACACCCGTTTTGAACCGTCCGGACCCGGAAGGTAGCCGCCGCCGCAGGCATAAGGATTCGCCCGCTGTCCACCGCCGCTGCCGTTGTGTCGGTATACCATTCATTACCGGATGACACCGACGATATCAGCGAATCGCCCTGCTGGCTGATCACCGGCGCAGCCGGAATAGGATTGACGATTACCGCCGATCCAGCCGAGATCGGCGAGGTTACTCCATTGACTATCGTATTGACACGATAAGACCCCGCACTATCTACAACCAGCGTATCTCCCGTCGCCCCGCCAATCGGGGTCGATCCGTTATACCACTGATAGGCTGCGCCGGTGTTGGCTGTTGTTGCAATGAGGCTATCTCGTTCACCCTGGCAGATCGGACTGGACCCCGACATCTGGATTCCCGGTGTCCCTACAAACACAAATCCGCCAATAACATCGGCCCCGGCGCCATTGGTCACGGTTACCGTATCTGAAGTGCTCGTGTCCACCACCGCCAATATCGTCGTGGGCGAAACGACAGTGAACTGCCCAGCCGCGGCAGTACCGAAATTTACCCCGGTCACCCCCCCGAAATTTGCCCCCGTAATGACCACCACCGTTCCACTGATCGCTGCGGACGGCGAGATCGAAGTGACAATAGGTGCGGTCGTTGCCAGATAAGTAAAGGACCCGGCCGTAGCCGTTCCCCCCGGTGTCGTCACCAGGACAACACCCGATGCCCCCGTATCGACCTGCGCCGTAATAGTATTGTCATTGACAACCGTGTAGGTCAATACCGGGATTCCTCCCATCCTGACATTCGTTGCCTGGTTAAAATGACTTCCGGTGATCGTTACCGTCGTCGCATATCCGCCGCTGTCCGGAGTGAAGGTATTGATAACCGGAGCAGGTAACGCGGGCTCACCGATCCGGTTGCGGAACACCGAGATGGAATTATAGCTCTTATTGCTGACGATGATCTCCGGCTTTCCATCCCCATCGAGGTCGCCCGCTATGACAAGCTTGAACGAATTTAAAACCGGATAGGTCACCGCGGCGGCAAAGGGCGCCGGGCTGGCAGTGGAATCTTTGAATACCCAGATAACACTATCGCCGTTGATACCCGTTCTCACCAGATCCGGCTTCCCATCGCCATTCAGATCGCAGGCAACACCCGGCCCACCGATAGAATAATAACTAACGCCGGTGAAATTAAGGTTCCCCAGGTTGCCGAACATCCAGTCAGTCGTCACGATATCCGGATATGGGCTCTGATAAAAGGTTGCGGCCACCGGATAGGACGCGTACGGATAATAATAACTACCATAATAGGCACTTCCGATAAGATGATTATCCGGAATAAAATTCGCATAGTTGTTCCCAAAATCCTTGATAACCGCCACGAACCCGGTGCTACCAACCCCAGTCGTGCCAAGGATCAGATCGGCAAATCCATCTCCATCTACATCCCGTACGGCAACCCCCTCCACAAAACCCTGGGCGTTGCCGTCATAAGCTGGGTTTGGAAACCCGAATTGGTGTTGGTCGAATGAAATATTGCCATTAGTGGACGTATTTATAAAGACCAAATAGGGCAGAGTCTGATCAGCGGCCGAATAGGCGTCGCCACCCACCACATCCGGTTTGCCGTCATTGTTCAGATCACCAATCGCCATATAATCGAATTTGTAATAGGAGGCGATGGTTAGGGGTGCCGCGAATGCCAAATGGCCTGGCGTACTCACATTCCGCAGAATGACAATCCCCCTCGGCCCACACCCGGCGCAATTGTCGGAATTTCCTTCGGTGACCACAATATCCGGTTTACCATCCCCATCGATATCGGCAATGCCGATGTTTTTGGTATAGCTTCCCACCACGATATCCATCCGCCCGGCAAATGAAATATTGGCGCCGGTGCTGGTATTGCGGAATACCGAGACCGTCCCGTCCGCAAAATTGACCGTCGCCACATCCTGCTTCCCATCTCCATCCAGATCACCCATTGCCAGATCGGTCGGCTCCATCCCCGTCCCGAACTCCATATGACCCGCAAACGATACCGAATCGAAAGCCTTCGGATCAGTAGGAAAGGTTACGTTGAAAGGAATATCCGTAATCGCCGCCTGCATCGTCGACGGCGACGTGACACTCACCGGCCCATAGCCAGCCCCCGGCGGAACCGCCACCGTAATCTGTGTAAGACTCGCCGAGATCGGAGTCGCACTCACCCCGCCGAAATTGATGATATCCCCATTACCGAAATTCCCGCCGGTGATCGTAACGACAGTACCAACCGGTCCCGAATGCGGCGAATATGAAAAGATTAGCGGTGCTTCAGTGTAGATGAATCCCGGTGGGATAAAATTGGCGCCGACAGGATTCGTAGCGTCGACAGCCCCGCTCGCCCCCTTGCCGACAATCGCCGTAATCGTGTCCGGCGAAACCACCGTATAACTGCTCACCGGCACCCCACCCAGCGTTACCGAATTGATCCCGGTAAAATCCACACCGGTGATGGTCACCGGCATTCCTGTTCCCGCGATACCTGGCTGGATCGAAGTGACGCTCGGCCGGTTATAATACACGAAACCATGCACTGTCACGGTCCCCCCCCAGGTAGTGACGACAATATCGCTCGACGCCGGCTGATTGTAAAAATTATTGACCGTGATACTGATCGTGTCCGGCGACACGACCGCATAGGCAGTCATATCCACTCCCCCGACCGACACACTTTTGAACGTACCATAATTCCCCTGCGTAAAATTCGCACCCGACAAGGTTATTGTCGTACCGTACATCCCCGTCGGACTGAACGAAGTGATCGTCGGCGGCGGAAGCCAGAGGAAAGGGCTGAAAGATGCGCTGCCCTGCGTTGTCGTCACGACTACCGACCCGCTCGCCCCGGCGGCGGGAGCAGCCTCGATCGTCATAGAATCTACGACCGTAAAAGAGGCGGCCGGCACTCCTCCGAAGGTTACGCTTGTCGTACCTTTAAAATTCTGCCCATTGATCGTGATCGGCACTCCATTACCGGCGTAAATAGGTACCAGTGAGGTGATCTGTGGCAGTAGCAGGAACGTGAATCCGGCCAACGAACCCGTACCATACGCGTTACCCACCCTGACGCTGCCGGAAGCGCCGGTGCCTACGGTGGCCTGGATCGTGTTCGAAGATACCTGCTGATAGTTGGCTCCGACACCTCCAAAAACTCACCCCCGTGACCCCAATGAAATTCGTACCCACGATCGTCACCGTCTGACCCTCGCCGGCGGACGTGGGCGAAAAAGACTGAATGGTCGGCGGCGCCGAATAGACAAACCCGGGGAACGTGCCTGATCCATGTGGCCCCGTCACGTCTACATCCCCCGACGCGTCGTCTCCGACCACTATGATTATTTTGGTATCGGAAACAACCTTGAAGTACGCCACCCCGATATTATCGATAGTCGCATACGTGCAACCGGTAAAATTGAATCCTGTAATCGTCACCGTATCCCCCTGAAATGCCGTAAGCGGGCTGACACCGGTAATCGTAGGCTGCAAAACCCGACTCCGGAATATTGAGACTGACGATAAGGTGAAATTCGAAACCGCAATGTCCGGTATTCCATCTCCGTCAAGATCGCCAATGCCGGGAGCATAAGGACTGCCGGACGTCAGCACGACTGGCGCCACTAGGGAGATCGTTCCCGACGAACCCGAATTAACGTAGACATTCATATTGTTGGATGCCATTACCGGAACGACCACATCCGGCTTGCCATCGCCGTTCAGATCACCCACGGCAATTTCATACGAATTGCCAGACCCGAAATTGACCGCACCGGCAAAGGAAAAGCTGCCCGCACTGCTCGTATTCCGAAAGACTGAAATGGACACCACCGCACTATTCGTAGTCGTAACATTATTGTTAGAGACGATCAGATCGGCCTTCCCATCGCCATCCATATCCGCGATCTCCACCCCATATGGGTTATCGGTACCCGCTGTCGTCGCCATATCCACTTTGGTAGCCAGGGCGATCGTCCCCGCAGTACTCGTATTCCGGAAAAAAGACACTGTATTGGCCAGATTGTTGACAACCGCAACGTCCGCCTTCCCATCCCCATCCAGATCACCAACCGCAATTCCCGTCGGAAATAGCCCTGTCCCGAAATCCACTCGATTCGCAAACGATACAACTCCGCCGCTGGTCGTGTTCCGAAAGACCGACAGTGTACCCGACACCTGATTCAGCACGAGAATATCCGGTCTGCCATCCCCATCCAAATCATAGACCGCCACCGCGCTCGGGCTTGTGCCGGTCGTGTAGCTTGGCCCGGCTGTGAAAATGATGTCGCCGCTGCTGCTGCCGTTTAAAAAGATTGAAACCATCCCCGCCTGAACACTGACCGATACCAGATCCGGCTTCCCGTCACCATTGATATCGCCCGCCGCCAGCCCGTCCGTCAACACCCCCGTTGGCACATTTATTACTTGGCCAAAGGCAATCGCACCCGTCGGTGTCTGGTTGTGCGGGATCGAAATCGATGCCAGACTGCCTGAAATGCTATAATTGTTCGGAGTGGCCAGATCTGTGTGTCCATCACCATCGAAATCCGCCATGACCAATCCATTGGGGTGAAGATCGGTTGCCTCATTCACCGGTGGATCAAAAGACGCTGCCGAGAAATTCCCCGTCCCTGCAAAAGTCAACAAAAAAGGCCTGGGTGAATAGGCTGTTAGCCCGTTGGCCGTTACCGTGACCGGCATATAGGTGGCGCCCGGCGGAACCACGACCGTCAGCGAACTGGCGGACGCTGTCGAAACCGTAGCCTTCGCCGCTCCGAAGTATACCGTATTGGCAGCTGCAGCTGTGCCGAAGTTGGCGCCCGAAATTACAACGGTAATGCCTGCTGGTCCTGCTGCAGGCGAAATGGAGGTAATGACCGGAGTTTGCGCAAAGCATTGCAACCCAATGCTCATCAACAGACAGCTAAATATATAAAGGGGAGATCGCCGGCACACAGAAAGGTAGTGGTCCATACAGTTAGGGTTTTGGCAATTTCAGTCAGGGGGATGTCCCTCAAAAATAACAGAATTCCTCAAGAAATCCTAGCCTGCATTTTTGCGAACTCGGTTCTTCGAAAACAAGACCAAACCTCTGACCTTCGAACTGGGAATTCAGGCAGATTGGCGCTTGAGGCGGGATAGCATTAATCCTGGCGCCCGGCTCTAATTATAATTCTGGTAAGAAAGAAAAGAGTGGGGCGTAAGCGACCAGCGAGGGTCGATCGGCAGGGGTACCTCGCTCAGCTCTAGCGCCAGGAAGGATTCGGCTTCCTTGACCTCCCATAGGTACAGCATGGCGCCATTCGGGGGGGCGATCCACAACTCGGGAAGCATCGTCTTCAGCAGGCCATTCCAGCAAGCTTCCTGCAGCCTTTCACTTTCTGAAGGATGACGACCATTGAGGTCGTCATCTTTTTTGACCCAATTCCCGGCCGAAAAGTTGGTGCCGGTCATCAAAAGGACTTCTACCTGTATGTAATTTTGTGCCATAAGAGGGGTTTTTAAGGATGACTGTGGATTGGACTTAAATACCCATCAAAAGTGACACAGCCGTGGTCGCGGAAAAATAGAAAATTTTGTTATAATCATATGGACCCGCTGCCGGCATGGCGTAGTTAACTGTGCTTCAGCTCTTTCCCCGTGGCACAATTCGGTTATCAGATAACCGCCGGAATGAATTTTGATAACCGAATGATGCTGTAGCCCGCTCAGCCAGGTCTATACTACAGCGCTGAACAATGCCTTGAAGATCGCCACTGAACTCTTGATCCTATCCTTATCGACAATAAATATCAGATCGAAAAGCAGGAGTAAGGTGGGCCACAATCAATATGATCGGCGTTACAATGAACCACAACCCGATGGAAATATTTTATTACTGTTTGACAACTTTTATGGTTCTCCCCAACTGGTTCCCAATAAACAGGTAGTAATTCCCCGCCGCATACCTGCTGATGTTCCAGTTTATCGTATTCACGCCTGCCTGCCAATATGCCGCTTTTTCTTCCAGCAAATTTCCCGTTTGGTCGTATAGGTACATGACCCCATTCCCTTTCTCCCCGCTAATCAGCTGCAACGCGAATACGTCGTGAGCCGGATTAGGATAGATTATCAGGGAAGGGATGCTTCCGCCTGGCCCGAACTTTGAAAATACCTTGCCGGAGCCAATCGCCAGCGTGAATCGGTGCAATTGATCAATATTGCTTTTGAAGACCCAGTTGGCGGCGGGGTCAGCGGCATCTTTTCCCCATGACGTCCAGGTATTGTCCATTTCATTACCGGAAAAAATGGTCAACGCATTCTTATCGTTGCCAGCCAGTTCGCCGTCCAGGTAAAGAAACCGTAGGCTGATGGGTGCGTTGGTATTTACTTCCCGGGCAATATCGAACCATCGTTGAATGCCGACCTGTCCGCCGGAATTGGTCAGAGGGGCATGTCCCCGGGTAATGACGGTAGATCCCAGGTCGGCATCGCTGGTAAATTCGACTCCGATATTACCGGGATTAACCGCATTGGGCCTATTCAATAAAGCAGTGATCCGGATCGTGCCGCCTTGTATGCCCGTAATACGGGCCTCGTTTCTTTCCCCCTCTATCCTGCCGGAACTCCCCAGGTCAAGCATATAGTCGTTCAATTGCAGGTTGCCGCTGTCAAGGGTGATCCTGCCCGTGATCAATGCATTGTTATTCAATTGCAGGTCCTTTTCCGACCTGCCGATAGTAAGGTTATAGAAGGAAACAGGGTTGGCTCCGCCGATGAATTCCCCGGCCGAACCCCTATCACTGGTAAAGACGACAGTACCACTATCGGCAATAAAGCTTCCGTTATTGATCAGGCTTGCATTGTGCAGGATCATTTGGGTGGATCCATTCACCACCCATTGGATACCTGGAGTTAATTGCAGGCCCTGCGCCTGTCCGGCTAACCCGGAAACGGCCGGGAGCAGCGTCATTGCAAGGAGACGCATGTATGCAGTATGTTTCATACGCTGATGTTAAGATTATTTAGTTGGCTGGTTGTACTATTCTCTTCAATTCATCGAGTTGCGCTTGCAGACCGATCAATTTTTTATCCTGTTCTTCCAGCTTCTTATTTTGTTCCACGATGATTTTCTGCTGCTCCTGCACCGCCTTTACCAGGGGGACTACAAACGCATCATAGCTTAGGCTGTAGTGATCCTGTTCCGTTTTGGGCTTGATGATCCCGCTGAAATCATACCCCGAGACATTGGCAGCCTGCTCCACTTCCTGCGCAATGAAGCCGCTACGGCGGATGCGGGTGGCCTCATCATAACCGGCTTGCAGCGCGTAATTCGCCGCGCCGTCTTCTCCACCCGGTTGATGCTTCATCTGCGCATCGAAACGTTTCACGTCGAACTGGTAAGTCACCGGGCGCAGGTGCATAATAAAATCCAATCCCTTGACATTTTCCTCGACATTAAATTTATACCGGCCATCGGAAGGCGTTGTAAAGGGGACCTGTCCCTCAATGACCGTTACCGCGCTGTTGCCGATCCGGACTTTGTTGGAAGCGTCAACGATGGCGCCGTTGCCTATGGCAGTAGCATTGCTAAGGTTATTGGCGCTCACATCGGCGAAATATCCAATGGCGGTATTGTTGCTTCCGGTCATATTTGACCCTAGTGCATTTTCACCGCTGGCAGTATTATTGCTGCCGCTGGTATTGGCTGCTAAAGCATTTTCGCCACTTGCCATATTAAAATTGCCAGTTGCATTGTTATACATCGAAAAGGCTCCGATCGTTGTATTTTCATTCCCTCCTGTATTATTTTGCATGGCGTCCACTCCAAATGCCGTATTCGCAATCCCTGTGTTATTCATATAAAGGGCAGCATTTCCGACAGCGGTATTTGATCGACCGGTCGAATTGTAGTACATCGCCAGGTCCCCGGCGGCAGTATTGTTGGATCCCGAGGTATTAGAAGCAAGTGAAAATGTGCCCATAGCCACATTGTAAAGGCCGCTTACGTTTGCAGAAAGCGATGAAAATCCATTCGCCGTATTACGAGATCCGGAAGTGTTGGAATATAATGCAGAAGTTCCAGTTGCGGTATTGAGGCTTCCATCTATATTGGAATACAACGTTTGAACCCCGACCGCCGTATTATTTTGTCCTGTGGTATTGGAATACATCGCAGCTAAACCATTTGCTGTATTATTGCCTCCTGTAGTATTAGAATACAATGCTTCGTATCCGTTCGCTGTATTATAAAAGCCTGTAGTGTTAGAGTACATTGCTTTAAAGCCAGTAGCTGTAAGGCTAGACCCAATATTGGAATATAAGGCCTGGTAGCCCACGGCTACATTATAAGTTCCTTCAATATTGGACTTCAGTGAAAACCCTCCAATGGCCGTGTTATAGTTCGCACTATCCAAAAATCCTGCCTTATATCCCCAAAATGTATTGCCCT
>Ga0207033_1177_pt1 | contig 13067 bp, 10 predicted proteins | sample Alteio_BWMinCont_35_FD_153262 | JGI IMG/M metagenome (GOLD analysis project Ga0207033, IMG submission 153262) | Enriched cells from forest soil in Barre Woods Harvard Forest LTER site, Petersham, Massachusetts, United States -... | ecosystem: Environmental > Terrestrial > Soil > Temperate forest >... | reverse complement strand
GCCGCCCGGTGGATAGACTCCGATTTATTCCGGCCGCCTTATGGCCGGGTCGGCGCGCTGCAATCTTCTCTGTTGCGGTCGGCGCCTTTCAACTACAATATTATTATGTGGGATGTGTTAAGCGCAGATTTTGACCGGGCGTTGACAGCGGCGCAATGTGCCCGTCATGTGACCCGGTTTGCGCGGCCGGGGTCGATCGTCGTCTTTCACGATAGTGAAAAGGCGTTCGAGCGGTTACGCGAGGCGTTACCGGCGGTGTTGGATCATTTTTCGGATTTGGGTTGGCGCTTTGAGGCCATTGCTGTAAAAAAGGGTGGGGTAGGGTGGAAGGATTCGGTGGGAAATAAAATTTGGCCTGGGTAGACACCCTGGCCCGTTTTTAATCCGTACCCTATGAAAACTGATTTAAAGGTAAATCTTTTTTTGATTTATGCAAAGTAATTTCGTCAGCCCGCCTGACGAATCTGCTGGAATTGGCCAATTTACCAGTTTGTGGTATGTTTTATGGTGTATTAAGTGATTTTTGAAAATCAGGGCTTTTGGGGATATTTGACGGCCGGAGGCCGTCGGGTCGAAAGGAGGCCGTCGGGTCGAAATATATTTGTCCAATGAAGATGATCGACACACATTGTCATTTGTATAGCAAGGAATTTGACCGTGACCGGGACGAGTCCATACAGCGGGCTGAGAAAGAAGGGGTTGAGAAGTTCTATCTGCCGATGGTGGACAGTGGTTCCCGGGCGGCGCTGCTGGCCCTGGAGGCAAGGCATCCTGGCGTTTGTATCGGGATGACGGGTTTGCACCCTTGTTCGGTGAAGGAGGATTATACGACGGAGCTTCGGTTTGTAGAGGAAGATCTTGGCCGCCGCCCCTGGGCGGCGGTGGGGGAGATCGGCCTGGATTTCTATTGGGACCGGACCTTTGAGTGTCAGCAGTTGGAGGCGTTTCACCTGCAGATCGAGTGGGCGCTCCAGTACCGGCTCCCGATCGTGATCCATTGTCGTGAGTCGATGGCGGAGAGTATCAAGGTGGTTCGGGAGCATCAGCGGGGGCAATTGAGGGGCATATTCCATTGCTTTGGCGGGGATGACCGCAGTGCCCGGGAGATTGCAGACCTGGGTTTTTTGTTAGGGATTGGGGGGGTGCTGACGTATAAGAATTCCGGGTTGCCGGATGCGATCCGTGAGATCCCGTTGGAGCACATGGTGCTGGAGACGGATGCGCCTTATCTTTCGCCCGTTCCATTTCGGGGGAAGCGCAATGAGAGCAGTTATTTACACTTTGTCGCGGAGAAACTGGCCGAGGTGAAAGGGATTTCGGTGGAGGAAGTGGCGCGGGTGACGACGGAAAATGCTCAAAAAATATTCGGAATGTAAGGCGGGATAATGTACTTTTGCAGCCCTCGCGCGGGGCCGGTAATGGTTTACGCTGGCCGCTAATGCGAGGTGTGTACTTATTTCAGGAGAGGTGTCCGAGTGGTTGAAGGAGCACGCCTGGAAAGTGTGTATACTCGAAAGGGTATCAAGGGTTCGAATCCCTTCCTCTCCGCAGTTACGAATTGGGAAGAATTGAGCGAAATCTTGCTTGGTTCTTCCCTTTTTTGTTGGGTTATTATGTGTTTGGTCTTAGTTTCTCCCTGGTGCCGGGCGATGATAGAATATTTATCTTTGTAAAGGTTATTTTACAATCGAAAGGAACTTATGAAGAAAATAGGATTTTTATCGTTCGGGCATTGGTCCAATCATTCAGCCTATAAAACCCGCACGGCGAGTGACACTTTACTTCAGTCCATTGATTTGGCCGTGGCTGCAGAAAAAATAGGGTTAGATGGCGCGTATTTTCGGGTACATCATTTTGCGGCTCAGTTAGCATCGCCATTTCCTTTGCTTTCGGCTATCGGCGCCAAAACAAGCAATATAGAGATTGGAACAGGTGTTATTGACATGCGTTATGAAAATCCCCTCTATATGGTGGAAGACGCCGGAGCCGCTGATTTGATTTCGGGCGGGCGATTGCAATTGGGAATCAGCAGAGGGTCGCCGGAACAAGTAATCGAGGGGTGGCGTTATTTTGGATATGAGTTAGCCGAAGGAGAAACAGATGCGGATATGGGACGCAATAAGGCGTTGCAATTTTTGGATAAGCTAAAGGGTATTGGATTTGCCCAGCCTAACCCATTCCCAATGTTCCCTAATCCACCAGGCTTATTGCGATTGGAACCCTACTCTGAAGGACTGCGGGAACGTATTTGGTGGGGAGCTGCCTCCAATGCTACAGCAATTTGGGCGGCCGAACACGGAATGCACCTGCAAAGTTCTACCTTGAAATTCGACGAAAGTGGCAAACCTTTCCACATCCAGCAAGCAGAACAGATCAGGTTGTACAAAGAAGCATGGAAAAAAGCAGGACATCAGCGCAAGCCAAGGGTTTCGGTGAGCCGGTCTATTTTTCCATTGATAACTGATCAAGACAGATATATCTTTGGGCAGGAAACCAATCAAGCCGATAAAATCGGTTTTATTGAAAACGACAAACGTGCCATTTTCGGAAGAAGCTACGCCGGGGAACCAGATCAACTCATCAGGGAGTTAGCTCAGGACGAAGCCATCCAGGAAGCAGATACGCTCCTTTTGACGATACCTAATACGTTAGGAGTTGACTACAATGTACATATACTGTCTTCTATTTTGAAACATGTTGCGCCCGGATTAGGTTGGCGTTAAACTTTAGTCACAAGCCATGTCTAACCTCAACTACATCTTCCCCTTTTTTATAGTGGAAAACCTACAGCGGTCGGTTGCCTTTTTGCCCAACTATACCCGTCATCCGTGGGCCCGCTGGGACGCGTTCATTTCTACAGCCGACCCGGACGTGTTATTCGGGGAATACCATTCCCGCGGGCTGGCATTTCGTAAACCCATCCTGGACGACAATGACGGGTTGCGTGGGTTTGAGCTGGCAGATGCCGACGGATACGTCTTGTTTTTCGGACGACCTGAGCAAATCATTTCCCGGTGATCACCCTGGAAGCGAACTCTCCTATCATCACCGAAGGGGCAAAGGTATTGGCCGAAGTGATCGTGGGCATGATAGAGGCGTCGGCTATGCGCAGACCGGCTATGCCGTTCACCTGCAGCCGGCTGTTGACAACCGAATCGCTGCCCGTACCCATCGCACAGGTGCCAACGGGGTGATTATAGGAATTGCAGGCATCTTTCAGAAATTCCATAATAGAGGACCGGTCGAGGGGGTCCAGGGGGGCCGGGGCTACCCGGCTTTTGACGATGGCTTTAAAAGCGGGTTGCTCCGCTATTTGCAGCGCTATTTCAACGGCATCGATCAGGGCCTCCCTGTCGGCCTTTTCCGACAGGAAATTGGGCTGTATCTCCATGGGACCATCGTGCCGTGCCGTTTTCATCCGGACATATCCCCGGCTCTGAGGTCGGACGAGACTGGGAGTAATGACAAAGGAATTTGGGGATGGAGAGTATTTTGCGGCGATGGCGGGGGTGACGAAGGGCACCTGGATGTTCAGGAACATCAGATCGGGACTGGCAAACTCTTTACGGCTCTTCCAGAAAGCGAGGCTGCCTCCCAGGTTATTATTGGGCGGAGGCAGAAGTCGATTGGCTTCGAAACAAACACCGCATGCCATCGGATGGTCCTGAAAATTTTGCCCGACGCCGGGGAGGTTGGCGACCACAGGGATGCCAAGACGCGTCAGCTCGGCCTGTGGTCCTACACCCGAGAGCATCAGTACACGCGGCGTATTGATAGCGCCCGCGGACAGGATCACTTCGCCGGTAACGTCTGCCGAATAAGACCTGTCCTTCACCATAAACGAGAGGCCGGTGCACCGGGTTCCGGAAAAGTTGAGCTTTAGCACTTTGGCGCCCGTCAGCACGGTGAGATTTTCTTTCCCGGCATACATGAGCGGTTTAAGATAAGCCGTTGCCGAGCTGCAGCGTCTTCCATCGCGAACATTCATGGACTCCGGGCCGACACCTTCGGGCGAAGGGACATTGGAGTCAGCGAGATAGGGCATCCCGAAAGACTTCGCCGCCTCGATGAACGCCGTATCCGTTATGTGTAACTCCTTTGCCCGCTCGACCCGGATGGAACCATGGGCTCCATGCCAGGCGCTCTGCCCACCTTCCCACATTTCCATTTTAGTAAACAAAGGCAGAACGGATTGGTAGTCCCAACCCGTATTTCCGGCTTTGGACCAGCCATCATAATCCATCTGATGTCCCCGGGCAAAGAGCATTCCATTGATGGAACCGCCACCGCCCAGGATCTTTCCACAGGCGAGAGGTATCGCCCGGTTGTTCAACAGGGGCGAAGGTGCATATTCAAACTGGTAGTCCACTTCCGAGCCAATATTGTGGACCCATTTAGTGGGAGCCTCCATACTGGGAACATTGATAACTGCCCCGCCGGCCTCGAGCAGGAGTACTTTTCCGTTCGTATTGGTGACCAGCCGCGTCGCTATAACACAACCTGCCGCTCCGGCGCCCGCAATGATGTAATCATAACTCCCATAATTCTTTTCTGCCATACTACTATCGATTTAAGTGTCAGCAAAAGTAGAATGGAAAAGAGTTCCGGAATATCACCTAATACGGGGATACGCAGGCGAATAGCCGGTTTAACAAAACCTCACTGGGTTTGGGGAGTGGTTTGCGCGGACAGGAGTAATATTTTTGCGAAGGAAACAAATTTCGACAACAACGAAATTCATTTGAAATGACAACACAACCCAATCGGCAAATGACAACACAACCCAATGGGCAAATGACAGCACAACCCAATCGGCAATTAAACAGGAAAAGGGTCTTATTCGCAACGGTGCCTGCAGAGGAGCATTTTAATCAAATGACCGGACTCGCTAAATCTCTGCAAGGCCTTGGCTGCGACGTACGCTGGTATACTTCCGGGATCTTCTCGGAAAAACTGGAAAAATTGAATATACCTCACTATACGTTTATAAACGCAGAGGACATCAACCCAATGAATTTCATCGAAACCCTGATCTATGCCTTTGGCAACCGCTCCGGGGAATATTATAAGGATATCCAGGCTTTGTACCAATCATTTCCGTTCGATCTGATGGTAGCGGACAATACTTTCTCCGCTATTCCATTGGTAAGACATAAAATGAATATACCGGTGGTCTCGATCGGGAAAATACCCTATCCGGAGGACTCCGAGGTTTATGTTCCGTTCGAGAATGTAATGCCCTACGCCTATGTTTATGTAACGAACGGGGGCTTTGGCGGTACGCATCTAAGCATCAGGCACAATCTGCCAATGGTGGCTACAGGGGTGTATGAGGGAAAGAACGAAGTTTGCGTGCGTATCGGCCGCTGCAAATTAGGCATCGATCTGAAATCTGAAGTTCCATCTCCCAATGCTATTCAGGACGCGGTAAACGAGGCACTCACCGCCAGCATATATTGCGGAATTGTTACGCTTTTCTTCTAAAGGCGACTTCTTTTTCCAATCCAAGCTTTTTAATCTTTGAATTCAGGGTGCTTGCATGGAGATCCAATATTTCCGCTGCACCCCCACGGCCGGATATCTTCCAATTGCACTGTTCCAACACCGACAGGATATGGTCCCGTTCGTTCTCAACCATTGTTTTCGTTCTCTTTTTTCCGGCCGGGTCCTCTTTTTCCGGCTGAGGCGGGGCTGGCAATGGCAACGCATCGATAAGGGGGCCCTCCACACGCAAAACGCTCCTTTCGATCAGGTTTTGCAATTCGCGGACATTGCCGGGCCAGTTGTATCTCATCAGGGCATCTCTTACCTGGCTGGTAAAACCAGAAAAGGTTTTACCCGTTTCTTTTGCATATATTTTTAAAAAATGATCGGCTAACAGGAGTATATCCTCCTTACGTTCGCGCAATGGCGGCACGAATAATGGGAACACATTCAGGCGATAATAAAGGTCCACCCGGAAACGTCCGGCCCCCACTTCTTCTTCCAGATCACGGTTGGTGGCGGCCAGAACACGGACATTTATTTTTTTCACCTGGCCGCCGATGCTTTCTATTTCTTTTTCCTGCAAAACCCGCAGGAATTTTACCTGTAAGTCGAGCGGCAATTCTCCGATCTCATCCAAAAAAATAGTTCCGCCTTCCGCCTGCTCAAATTTACCTGTTCTTTTACTCAGGGCGCCGGTGAACGATCCTTTCTCATGGCCAAACAGTTCCGACTCGATCAAATTTGCCGGCAAAGCCCCACAGTTAACTACAACGAGAGGCTTTGTTTTACGGGCGGACGTCCTGTGGATAGCCTGTGCAACCAGTTCCTTTCCCGTTCCGCTTTCACCTAATATTAACACCGATGAATTGGACCCGCTCACTATTTTAATGCTATTAAAAAGTTCAAGGATACCCTCACTGTTACCGAGTATGTTTTTGAATTCGGCGCTAAAGAGGGATTCGGCGGCCCCGTTTGGAAGCGCCGGCTTCCTGTTCAATGCCTCGCGTCTTTGTTTGTGCAGATAACTGGCAACATCTATCATTACCAGGACATCTTTCTTCCGGATCGGTTTGACCAGGAATCCATAAGGCCTGGTTGTCTTTGCCGCATCCAGAATTTCCCGGTTGGAATTGGCAGAAATGAATACAAATGCAATATTCCTTTCCTCCAATTGCCTCGCAAGATCGATGCCGGTTAATTCACCCTGTAAAAAAATATCCAGCAACACCAGGTCAGGCTTTTCATTCCCGATAATGGTCAAGGCTATCCTGACCGACCTTGCAATAGAACACACCTCATAACATGCTTGCTCGAGTATCAGCCTTAGGTTATTCGCTTCGATAAACTGGTCTTCTACGATCAGTATTTTAATTTTCATTGACAAGCCTCCTTTCCTTTTGACGAACTCCATTTTTTATTTTCGTGACCAACGGATCCACGCTGAATATAACGGTGATCTTTGCCCCGTCACGGTTTTCGAATGTGATTCGACCATTGATATCTTCGCTTAACCCCTTCAATAGTTGCACACCCAAAGAATTCAATTTTGCTTCGCCGATATTTTGGGGAAGGCCTATTCCATTGTCCGAAATTTCCAGCACAATATTATCCGCGGATCTATGCAGCGATACCCTGATCGTACCCGTACCTTTCCCGGGAAAGGCATGTTTGAGTGAATTAGTAACGGCTTCATTGACGATCAATGCAATGGGGACTGCCTGCGATACATCCAGGAGCAATGCATCGACTTTCAGTTCAAAAATGATATGACGGCAAATGCCGAAACTGTCTTTAAGGTACTGAAGAAACTCAGGAAGATAATCCGCCATTTCGATCGACTTCAGGTCATCCACCTGATATATTTTCTGATGAATTAAGGACATCGCATATATCCTATGCTTACTATTTTCAATCGCACTCAATGCATCATTTTCCAAATAGGCAGCCTGGGATTCCAATAGGCAAATAACGGTGTATAAATTATTTTTTACGCGGTGGTGCACTTCCTTTAATAACCATTCTTTTTCGGAAAGCAGGTGTTGCAGCTGCTCATTTTTATGGGTGATCAATTTATTGGCTCGTCGTTTTTGGACATATTGACTAAACGACAATCCGCCCAGAACAAGCAATATTCCCGTTGCAGTAATAGTCACATCCCATGTAAGTCGATCCTGCTTCAGATTCGCCTGACGCAAAAGATCATTTTGCCTTAGCGTCCGTATCTCCTGGTCTTTCGACCTGATCTCATTTTCCTTTTTTTCCGTTTCGAACTGAACCTGTAACAGCTGTAGCTGCCTCGCCTTGGCGACATTGAAGATCGAGTCGTTCAACGCAGTATATTTTTCATAATCGCGGATAGCAACGCTGGAGTTTCCGGTGGCGGAATCTATCTTGAATTGCTCCCATCGGATATTCCGTTCAAGGTTGGATGTAAAGATCTTGTTGTAAGAAATGGATGTTGCACGAAGGGCCCTGGCGAGGTAATGCCTGGCAATCGCGTAGTTGTTGCTGCCTGCATAAAAGCTGGCTATCTTATAGTAAGCCTCCCGGCCTGAAAGATCGTAATGGACAGGTATGACTTCCCTGGATCGTTCCTTTTTCACTTCGTCTTCGAGGCGGATCATTTGCAGGTAGTATCTTTCCGCCAGCTTTGGGTTGTTCAACAAAGAATAGCAATCGCCTTTCAGCGCCGCAAGCGTCTGTTTGTCTACCGCCCGGATGGCAGGATTTGCCCGCTCAAAATTCAGGATATAAGACAGCGCTTCATTTGGTTTACCTAAATGGATATATTGCTCCACAATTTTCCTGGAAACATAGTAATTCCATTTGTCGTTGGTCTTACCCGCCTCCGGCAACAAATAATGCAGGCTCTCTTCCGCCTGACCGTAATCGCCATAGATCTGACCCAATAATATATTGGCGTCGGACTCAATGCCCAATGCAGCCGAAACCCTTTCTTCCTCCAGCGCACAGCCCAGCGCTTCGTTGAGATCTCCCATGGCATAGTATATCTCTGCGAGATTCAACAGGATACGGTGTACCTTTTTGTTACCCGATGCCTTACGCAGCTGGAGCGCCAGAAGCAATTGGCTTTTTGCCAGGCTGAAATTCCCATGAAGGGAATAGACGGCGCCTATGTCCAGCATAACGGATGTTTCGTTGGCCGTGTCCTTTAAGGCATGATAAAGCTTTAAAGCGTTGCCATGGGCAAATAATTCATCTTTGAACGTGCTGTCCGTATCGGGCATATAAATGCCCAACTCCGACCACAGATGCGCCTCGGCCGGCCGGTCGCCCATTTGATGATAATCATTGATGATCTCCATGAAGCAATCCCGCCCCTTCCCAAATTTTCCACTCGAAAAATAATATTTACCCAGGGCGATCATGCTCTCCCTCTTCCAGTCTTCGGAGCCTATCGACCGGGCAAGTAATAAGGCCTGGTTAAAGTAGGGATAGCAACTGTCCAGGTTACGCTTTTGCAACCCGGGCCTGAAAAGATAATGCTCGCCGATCACGATAAGGAGGCGCGCCTGCTGATCCCCGGGCAACTGTGAGAGTAGACCCTTTGCATCACTGATCCGCTCATTTTGCAGGTAACCCTTGCATAAAAAAAAGCAGGCTTCATTGTACCCGGGACCAAATGGCAGCGTCAGGCTTAGTTTGCGGGCCGCTTCCGCATACAGAGCGATGCTGTCCCAATTGCGTCCATTACTCCAATGAGAAGCGCATAAGGAAAGCAACAACTTCACCTTACCCGTATCTTCACCGGCAACCCGCAGCCGGCTGATCAATTCCGCCCGGGATTTATCGATCAAAGGGTTGACGCCCACTCCCTGGTTCGTCAATTGCTGAGCCACTCCATAGGTACTGACGGCGATCAGGCCGACCAGTAAAAAATTAGTTTTTATCATACATCCCTCCAAAACCTCAGGGCAAAGATAAGTTGAATTTTTAGAGAGAGGCATCCGAAATATATTATCGAAATAACAATTCGGATTTCAATAATTCTTTAAATATCAATAGTGGTGCAATGATTTATCAGCTGCAATACGCTGAGCAATAAGGAATAAAAAAGTGGCATATTCCTTGGCTGCGCCGTGCTACAATCTATGAATTATGAACACAAGGGTCACGGTAATCGAGGAAAATGAAACTACCAGAAACAGCATCGTTTCCTTATTGAATGCAGATCCGGAAATTGAAGTGGTGGGTGAATTTAGCAATGCTGTCGATTGCGAAAGAAAGATGTGGATGTCCCGCCCGCATGTGGTGTTAATGGATATAGAATCGGCGGACAATAGCGGGATAGCAACGGTCAGTCTTCTGACCGGAACATTCCCGCAGATCCAAATCCTTATCCGGACTGCTTCTGAAGACGATGCGCTCATCTTTGCGTCTATAAAAGCAGGATCGTCGGGCTATATTTTAAAGAATAGACCGGACAACTCGATGATCAAAGCGATCAAAGAACTTCGGCAAGGCGGAAGTCCCATGAGCCCTATTATAGCAAGCCGGGTATTGAATCTATTCCGACAGGATCTTTCGTACCGGGGTGCGACCGACTACAGTCTTACTAAAAGGGAAAAAGAGATACTGAAAGAGATTGTCAAAGGGCAAAGTCACAAAATGATAGGGGCTGAGCTACACATCAGCTATGAGACCGTACGCACGCATGTGAAGCATATCTATGAAAAGCTCGAGGTTGTCTCCCTGACGCAGGTAGTTGCTATAGCGATCCGGAAAAATTTAGTTTGAGGATAGTGGCAACCGTCTTTTTTTCCGGTATACCTGCCAGCTATTGCCCTGTTGCGATTTAAGGAGTATTTCCCTATCCCCGTTGGTAACAGTCGCAAAGTAGATTGAACTTTCGCGATCATTCATCTCTAAAAGGTCGGTGATCCAATACCCGGCGTATTTTGTCTTTAACGTCAGAAGCAGACCGATAGGTAGCTGGTTGGACGAAATATTCCTGGTCACAGCCAGCAGTTCTCCGTCGGGGTTGAAGTAAGCGGATAAAGCCTGGTTGACAACTTTGAAGTTTACTTTTATGTATGACTTCATATCCACCCATTGTACTTCCTCGGCATTGACAAATTCACGATTGAAAGACGCCTTGACCCGTTCATCGATTTCCTTGACTTTCCGGCCGGCAAAACTGTAATGGGAAAAAAGGGTAAACAGTAATGTACCTAGTAGAATGGTCTTCTTCATTGTTTTGTTTTTTTTATTTATGGTTGTACAACGGGGAATAACGTCCCTCTTTATGGAATTGTTGGCGACCTACTGAATTCGGTGATATGGCCGGTTGGCCGCCGCTTCGCCGCCTGCATATCCCCGGGTTTGGGGAGGTATTTGTCCGGACAACAATAATATTTTTGCAAGGAAAAAAATGGATAAATATGAGAGAACAAATCAAGGAGCAATTAAAAGGGAAAAGAATATTGTTTGCTACGGTGCCTGTAGAGGGACACCTTAACCCGCTTACCGGCCTCGCAAAGTTTCTGCAAGGCCAGGGTTGCGATGTGCGCTGGTATACTTCCGGTATTTTCGCAAAAAAGCTTGAAAAATTGGGTATTTATCATTATCCCTATACCAGGGCAGTGGATATTAATCAAACGAATATCGGGGAAGCCCTACCCGACAGGGTGGCAATCCAGGATGCGACGGCAAAAATTGAGTATGACCTGATCCACTTTTTTGGTAATCGCGCCGAGGAATATTACCAGGACATTCAGGCTTTGTATGGATTTTTTCCGTTCGATCTGATGATTGCAGATTGCGCCTTCTCTGCTATTCCATTTGTAAGATGGAAAATGAATTTGCCTGTAGTCTCGATCGGGATAATTCCCCTTGCCGAGGACTCTGTCGATCTGGCGCCCTATGGAATGGCCTTACCACCTGCGACAACCAACGCTGAAAGATCTGAATATGCGGAACTCCGCCATTTGGCTGCTGATGTCCTTTTTAAGCGATCAATTGATAATTTTGATGCTATCCTGAATAAACATGGCATTCCGCATAAAAATTCCATGCTATTTGATCTGTTAATACGTGCAGCGGACATGTGTTTTCAGATCGGGGTGCCATCCTTTGAATATAAGCGTAGCGATCCGGGGGAAAATATCCGCTTTATTGGCGCTTTGTTTCCTTTTACAGCACCTGGGCAAGACCTGCCCTGGTATGATGAGCGGCTAAAAAAATACGACAAGATCGTGCTGGTGACCCAGGGGACGATAGAAAAAAATAGTCAGAAATTGCTGATCCCGACCCTGGAAGCATTTAAAGACTCTGATGTATTGGTCATAGCAACCACCGGGCACAATCAAACCGCTGAATTAAGAATAAAATATCCTTTTGCAAACATTATCATCGAGGATTATATTCCCTTTGAGGAGGTAATGCGTTATGCCCATGTTTATGTAACCAACGGGGGCTATGGCGGCACGCTTTTGAGTATCAAACACCAATTGCCAATAGTGGCTGCAGGGGTGCACGAAGGAAAAAATGAAGTTTGCGCGCGTATTGGCTACTTTAAGATAGGGATCGATCTGAAAACCGAAGTTCCGTCTCCGGCAGCTATCCGGGATGCGGTAAATAAGATACTTATCGACAGCAGCTATAAAAACAATATAACAAAGCTGTCGGATGAAATTAACGGTTATAATGGCAATGAATTAAGCGCCGGGCATATTGCGGAATTGCTAACTAATTATTTTTTGTTTAGCAGAAATACTTGGAATGATTGTTGATGGCTCGAGACGCTATGGTTTTCAGCAGACAGGTGTTGTACGTGTGGACTTTCCTGATGTTTGCTAAAATGAGCCGGGCACAAATTGCCGACCCCATTTTTAAAGATCTGCAGCTGGAGGATGGACTGTCGAATAATAAAGTCAATTGCATTCTCCAGGATGAACGCGGTTTTTTATGGTTCGGAACGGAAGATGGCCTGAACCGCTACGATGGCAAATATTTTGAAGTATTTACAAATGAATCCAACGATACAACCAAAATATCGGGTAATAAGATAACCGCTTTATACGAAGACAAAGGCGGAATTCTTTGGATTGGTACTGCCGATGGCGGCCTTACAAAATATAATTACCATCTACCGGCCGCACAACAATTCAGGCAATTTAATCATCAGGCCAATGACCCAAACAGCCTGCCCGAAAGCGGGATCAATAAAATTGCGGAAGACGGATCGGGCAATTTATGGTTGGCTACCGGCGGCGGTCATCTCGTAAGGTTCGATAAGCAAACTGAAAAGTTCGACATACCGATTGCAGGGGTCGGCCCCGCCACATCGGCTTTGTGGAGGGATGATACCCTCCGCCCATATGCTAACTTCATCCCGGACGTTCCAGCCGACGAAATGGTGTCCTTTGCCGAAGATCACCAAATGCAGATCTGGATGGCGGGGAAAAACACGGGGGTTACCGTTTATAATAAGCTGACGCATGAATGGAGGAATTACAGGAATGCCTTTTTAAAGAAAGGATCATTGACCAGCGATCACGTCAATGTAGTTTATGTCGACCGGCAAGGCATCCTCTGGATTGGCACCAATAACGGGTTGA
>Ga0207033_1176_pt1 | contig 13108 bp, 16 predicted proteins | sample Alteio_BWMinCont_35_FD_153262 | JGI IMG/M metagenome (GOLD analysis project Ga0207033, IMG submission 153262) | Enriched cells from forest soil in Barre Woods Harvard Forest LTER site, Petersham, Massachusetts, United States -... | ecosystem: Environmental > Terrestrial > Soil > Temperate forest >... | reverse complement strand
TATCCTTTTGAGGTGGGTCTTCGCTCATCCCGGGGATGCTTACCGGCTTAAACGAATATTTATATTTCCCTTCTAAACCCGGATGGCCAATTTGCAGGAAGGGGTACATTGTTCCGCGGCCAAGGCTAAGCGTTGTACCTTCAAACAAGCAAACTGACGGATAAAGCAAAATGGATTTTTCAGTATTCAAATTAGGCGACGGGTTTACAGGCAACGTATAGGCGCTGCTGTGTTTGTAATTCGCTACTTTTATAATTTTTAATTTACACCTGACATGGTTTTTTAACCAGCCTTCGCCGTTTATCATTTGCGCATATTCAGCAATGGTAAGCCCATGTACAATAGGTATTGGATTTAACCCGACCGGTAAGCAGTATCCATTACAGGGCCGTCAACATAAAATCCGTTCGGATTGGGACGGTCAAGTATCATCAGTTCGACATTGTTTTCGGCGCAGGCTTCCATCACATAATGTAAGGTAGAAAGATAAGTATAAAAACGCGCACCAACATCCTGTACATCAAATATTATGATATCAATCCCTTTTAAATCAGCTGGCGTTGGTTTGTAATGTTTGTTTCCGTAAAGCGATATTACCGGAAGCCCTGTGGCTGGATCATTACCATTATTTACAGTTGCGCCATTGCTGGCATCGCCTCTGAAACCATGTTCAGGCCCGAATATTTTTTTAACGGTTATGCCCAATTTCAATAAGGTATCAACACTAAGGGTTAAGTTTTTACCGATTACAGATGTTTGGTTAATAACCATCCCGATATTTTTTCCCTTAAGATAACCAATATAAAGTTCAGTTTGATCGGCCCCGGTAATAATTTCTCCTTTTTTTTCTGCACCGGCAATTTTATGAGGTTTGTAAATACTTTTTTGTGCGGTAGCTGCACTTAATAGTAACGAGGTTATTAATATAAATTGGAAAATGACCTTCATCCTAATCATAAATATACTGCATATACAATTTAAATTGACGGTAAAACCGCATATTTGCGAAGGTACAAAAAACATGCTGCATTGAGTTTCTCCTATTTCGTAGCTAACCGCATAACATTTAAGTCTAAGCGTACATTTTCAAAGCTGATTGTACGCATAGCCATCATTGGTATTATGCTTGGTCTTGGCGTAATGATATTATCCCTTGCCATAGTAAGGGGCTTTAAACAAGAGATAAGGGAAAAAATACGCGGTTTTTCAGGCGATCTGCAAGTCATTAAATTTGACTTAAATAATTCTAATGAAAATTCTCCGTTCCCGGCCGATCCTAAGTTTGTAAAAAAAGCAATTGCCAATAATTTGATCACCAAAGTTATGCCTTTTGCTACCAAGCCGGGTATAATTAAGGCCAATACCGAAATAGAAGGCGTTGTGCTGAAAGGCGTTGATAAAGCCTACGACTGGACATTCTTCAAAAAAAGCATGGTTGCCGGGAATGTCCTTGATTTTACAGATACAGTTAAATCGAAAAAACAGCTACTGATCTCACAATCGATAGCCGACCGCTTAAAATTGAAAGTTGGCGATAAAATACTCATGTATTTTGTACAGGTGCCCTTAAGGTTTAGGCAATTTACCATAAAGGGCATTTTTAGTTTTGGTATTGACGAGGTAGACAGGACTTACGTAATTGGCGATATATCATTAATTAACAGGCTTAATGACTGGGAGCCTGGTGAAATTGGAGGGTATGAGGTTAAGATAGCTGATTTTGATAGGATGGATGAGGCATCTGCTTTCCTTGATACGGTTTTACCCATAAAACTTAAATCATACACGGTAATGGAGAATTATTCAACCATATTTGCCTGGCTTGGTTTGCTTGATGGTAATACTAATGTGGTTTTAGTGTTGATGACCATTGTTGCTGTAATAAACATGATATCAGCGCTGTTGATCATGATTTTGGAGCGTACGGCTATGATTGGCATATTAAAAGCCATGGGTGCTACTAACGGAAGCATCCAGGCGGTGTTTTTCAACAGCGCATTTTACCTCATTGGCCTGGGCATGCTGCTTGGAAATATATTCGGTATTGGTATTGGATTATTACAATCCCATACCCATATTTTAAAACTCGACCAGGCATCCTATTATATGAACTTTGTACCAATCCAATTCAATTGGGAAGACCTGATTTTAGTAAACATTGGTACTTTAGGCATTTGCATGGCGGCTATGGTGGTACCATCAATGCTTGTTGCCAAAATAACGCCGGTGAAAGCGATTCGTTTTAAGTAAGCTTAAAGCAGAAAGCTAAAAGACTAAAGCGAAAAAGAAAAGGCATCTATGCATTAATCTTGTCATAACGCAAAAAAAAGCTTTTTGCTTTCTCCTTTAAGCCTTCGGCGTCAAAATATCCTGTAAGTGACCCCAAAGCTCAACAACTCGCTATGCGCTTCATCGCTGCCGTTGACGTTTATGTTTTTATAAAGGTTGGTTAAACCATGCAAATAAGCCGCGGTGATCCCAAATCTTTTGTAAGTAGCTGCAACTCCTAATTTAAGGCGTACGTCAGTTGGAGGACTAAGTAGTTTCAGGTTAGTTTGATAAATGTTGCCTTGATTATCAGTCGCCTTTCCCTTGTCGTAAGAGTTCATATCGAAGCCCAAATCGATGCCGGGCATTATATCAAGTTTAATTTCCCCAACTAACAAGCGGTAACCGATGTAAGGGTTTAAGTCGATATCCTGATCCTGCAAAAATGTTTGCCCCTTAACCGGTGTTGCGGTATTTGCTATTGAATTAGGGCCGAAAAGGGTAAATGTTAACGGGTAATAGTAGTTTATATTCACTTTGCTTCTTAAAATCTCATAACTCGCCTGCAGGCCTGTAACAAAGCCGCTTTTACTTACATACTGCGCTTGTATGTCGCCGCCATAACTAAACCCGTTTTTAATGCCATAAGGGTTGTTGGTATAATTTTGCTGCGGGGTTGAGCCCTGGTAAATGGCTGATGTTGACGTTGCAGAACTGCCCGAATAATGAAACAAGCCCGAATTAGCCTGGACTGACAATTCGATATTTTGCGCATATAATTGTGTTAATAAAAGAAAGCTGAAGAAGGTTAATAAGGTTTTCTTCATTTCTTTTGCGATAGGAAATTAAATTTAAGGTTTACCCCACCCGCGCCAAAGCGGATATTTTGGGAACCTAATCCATCCAGCGGGTATTTTAAAAAATGGCTCAAGTACAATACGGTTTTTGCCTAAAGGGTACCCAACCCCAAATGCTAAATTGAGGGTTTTTGCAAAATAAAAACCATTAAAACTTCTTCGGGAAGTTTCATCCTGTATTTGCTGTAATGTTTGTGAAGCCAAAGCCGGGTAATTATACTGGTAGGTATAGGTTTCATTAATAAAAGTACCCGAGCTTAAGCCGGCCAAAACATAAAGATCAGTTTTTTTAGGGTTAAATTCGTATTTAAGGTTTACGGGAATATCTAATCCGACTAAGCTTGCATCATAATTTTTAAAATCAGGAACAGATGCCTCGGTAACTTGACTCTTTACGCTGAATTCGCTTGCTGCAGCTGCAATGCCAGGGGCTGCAAAAATGGTTTGCACAGTGCTGGTAGGTATACTTGTAGAAAAATTTAGCGAATTTTGAGCTATAGTTATTCCTGTTACCAATTTTAGGTTTTCGGTGATTTTAATATCTGCCGTTACACCCATACCCGCATTTACCTGGTTATTACTCCCCTTGGCATAATTAAAAAAAGTGCCTGCATATACACCGAAATGAACCATTTTATATTTTTCATCAATTGCTTTGGTCTTCGCTGCATGGTCTTCGACAAACATATCATTTATTGATTTTGCCGGCTGTTTCGGCTTAACAATAACCGAAGGCGCATTTGAATTATTGGCCTGGTTAGCGGTTGCCAGCTGTTGGGCCGATGATTGATTTATAATTTTTTTGCTGCTGTCAACTGTTTTTGCTATGTATACTTTTTTGCCGGCAGTATCATTTGAAATTTTTGGGTTTATTACAGTAGCTGTTATGCTTTTATTAATTGTAGCCGATGTTTTCGGCGCATTTGAACGTGTTAATGCAATATTATCCACATCTGGTTTTTTAGCCCCGGCTACTGCCAATTGTTGTGATGGTGCTTGATTTACACGTTTTTTACGGCCATTAACCGTTTTTGCCAGGCGAGTTCGCCCACCGGTATTGTCATTTGAAATTATAGGGTTTATTATGACAGCAGGCTTATTTTTATTAGTTGCGACTGATTTTTTTGATGTATTTGAACTTGTGGACGCAATATTATTAACAGTAGGTTTAACAGTATTTTTAGCATGAACCTGAGCTGTTTTAATAGTTGTGTCCCGATGGTTTTCAGTGGCAGCTAAGTTTTCAGATTGTGGATGCTTTGGATGTTTAACTGTGTATTTTAGGGGTTGATCGTTTTTGTTAAATACCCACAGGCCAATTCCCAAAAACAAAAACAATAGGGCAGCAGCAGCTAACCACATCCATGCGATTGCACGGCGGTTTGCTTTCTCTTCAGGATATTTTTTCCTGAGCTGCTGCCAGCCTTCATCTGCAGAGGGGTCTTCAAAATTATCAAACACCTCCCTGATGCGCTTTTTCAGCTCATCATCAAATTGTTCATCCATGTTTTTGTTCCTCTGATCTTAAAACACTTCTTAGTTTTTCTTTAGCCCTGCTTAGGTAAACCCTTGATGAACTTACAGGTATTGACAGCATTTGCCCAATCTCATCATGACTGTATCCATCTATCTCGTATAAATTAAAAATGGTGAGTTGTATGGGCGGTAATTGCTTCATCAGTTTCAAAATATCCTGCGCGTTCAGGTTTTCTATTACATTTGCACTGCTCATCGATGTTGCGTTCTCCAGTTCAACATTCAACTGAAATTTCAAATCCTTTCGACGGCGGTCAATGGCTGTATTAACTAAAATTGTGCGGAGCCATGCTTTAAATGGCTTGTCGCTGTTAAAATTGTTTATAGCATTAAATACCTTTATAAAAGCATCATTTACTACCTCCAACGCATCGTCGCGGTTTAAACTATAGCGCAAACTTATACCCACGGCATAGCCATAGAACTGCTTATAAAGCAGTTCCTGGTACTTCAAGCTACCTGATTTGCATTGCTTGATCAGTTCATCTTCAGCAATGCGTTGGGGTGGATGCATTAAATGTGTTTAATTCTACCTATAATTCAATTAATTTAATTGTTTTAAATCCTTACGATATTAATATCAGGATCGCTACAATTAACCAAAATATTTTTGTACAGGGACTTTTGCAATTAGTATCCGCTTTTGATCGCAAAATAAAAAACCGGTAACAACAGCGGCTTAGTTTAATGAAATGATGATAGCTATTATTAATTCTTAGTGAAATTATATTGATAGCTTAAAGAATCGCCAACATCTTTTTGCATAAGTAAAATACCGCTGTTATATGTAAACATGTAATTGCCATTCAAATGCGGTTTCGCAGGAGTCCCTGTAACCGGAAGGGTTTTATCGGTAAATGACAAATCATCATTGACACCCAATGAATACTTCCCGAAACTACCGGCATGTACAGTAGTGTCGCCTGTAACAGCAAAACTTCCCGAAGCATCGAGGTTCAATAATATATTTGCGTACAGGGTGTCGATTTTTCCTGTTGCCACGGTTAAGTGGTAACGTGTGAATTGCCCTGTAAAATTCCCTACAGGAACGGGAAGCTGGTAATTGACGACCGCAGCCTTTTTTGAACACCCGGCTGTAAAGGCAATTAATAAGGGGAATAAGTAAATTAATTTGTATTTCATAATTATATTTTAATGGAACCGCTAATTCAACGCAACGTTACAAGAATAAGTTGCAACGTTACAAGAATAAATTTATTTTACAATTTTACCAATTCAAAATGGGTGAAAAATTATTGTAAAACACCTTTTCCTTCCTGGCATCAGTTTTTTACAAGTTCATACTGCATGCTTATGGTGTCGGAAATATTATAGAGTAAATTTAAGCGCGATCCGTCATAAGCGTAAGCATAAATGCCGTTTAAATGCTTTTTGGCATTGACGCTTGTTGCAGAATATGTTTTATCGAAAAAATCAATAATACTTGTATCAAGGGCGTAGGTACCAAAGCTGCCTGCCTGTAAAGTTGTTGTATCGCCGGTAACTGTGAAAGTAAGGTTACTGCTTTGCAAGGTCAGGGTGACATTTGCCAGCAAGGTATCGAACTTGATCCTGTCATTGGCTCTATGCAGGTAGCCGAAAGTACCGCTAAAAGTGCCCGAAGGCAACACGGGCGGCTGATAGTCGCTTTTAAGGCATCCTGCACCAACTAATAGCAAAAACGGTAATAAATAAAGTAGTTTTTGTTTCATATTGTTATTTTTTTAACCTGTACGTAACCGAATTAAAAACGCAACATGTAACTGTTTATTTTACAATTTTTTTGCCTCGCCCCAAAAGATATCCATCTCTGCAAGGCTCATATCATGCAACTGCCTCCCGTTTTCCCTTGCTTTGTTTTCCAGGTATTGAAAACGTTTTATAAATTTACGATTAGTTTTCTCCAATGCATCCTCTGGATTAATATTTATAAAACGGGCGTAATTAATTAATGAAAAAAGCAGGTCGCCAAATTCCCCTTCGGCTTTTTCATGATCGATGGTAGTTTCATCTTCGGCGTTAAACTCGTTTCTGAATTCCTGCATCTCTTCTTCTACCTTGGCCCATACCTGGCTTTTTTCCTCCCAGTCGAACCCAACGCCGCGTGCTTTTTCCTGTATGCGCGATGCCTTTACTAATGCGGGCAACGATGCCGGCACCCCGCCCAAAACGGAACGGTTGCCCTCTTTTAATTTTATCTGTTCCCAGTTACGTTTCACATCATTTTCATCCTGCACCTCCACATCGCTGTAAATATGCGGGTGACGGTTAACCAGCTTATCGCAAATGCTGTTTAATACATCTGTAATGGTAAAATCATTTGTTTCCGAAGCTATCCTTGCATAAAAAACCAGGTGCAGCATAATATCGCCAAGTTCTTTTTTTATCTCGGGCATATCAGCGCTTAATATAGCATCCGAAAGCTCATAAGTTTCTTCAATAGTTAAATGGCGCAGGCTTTCGAGGGTTTGCTTTTTATCCCAGGGGCAGTTGAGGCGCAGGTCATCCATAATGGTAACGAGCCTTTTGAAAGCGGTTTCGGGGGTAGCAGCGGTAGACGGGGGTGTTAACGGCATAAATATTTTTTCACTAATTGAAATTTTTCACGAATTGCACTAATTTTTGCGAATTACGCGAATTAGGGGTAAAAATAGGGTTTTAGTTGGAAAGTTTGGAAGCCGGACCGTCCGATAGGTGCAAGAGTATTTTTTTTGCATAATTTTATTCATCAATTACTTATCTGTTAAACAATGCCCGATTATAATCAACTGCTTTATGCTATTGAAGTACATTCCGTTGAAGGTATCCGAATGTATTTTGAACAAGGCGGAAACCCAAATGAAATTCATGATGGTGTGCCGCTCTTTACTACCATGGTTGAGATGTACACCCGTACACCAAGGTTTGCGGATTGCGTAAAAGCTTTTATCGATGCCGGACTTGGGTTTGAAGATAAAGCTTTGCTGGCCGTTTTAATAGATCATGATGAAAAGCTTGAAACATTGGTTAGTAATGATCCGGACAACGTATCCAAAACCTATTCTTCTTATAACAATACCTATACTCCGTTAATGGGCGGCACATTACTGCACTACTGCGCCGAATACAATAGTGTTGCCTGCGCAAAAGTACTGGTAAAACATGGTGCAGATGTAAACGCGAAAGCTGGTTTTGATGAACACGGTTTTGGCGGGCATACCCCAATTTTCCATACAGTAAACCAAAATAGCAATAACTCCGCTGATATGCTGCATTTCCTGCTTGATAATAGGGCGGACTTAACAATTACAGTAAAAGGCTTGATATGGGGAAAAAGGCTACGAATGGGAAACATTCATTCCGGCTGTAAACCCGATAAGTTACGCGATGATGGGCTTGCTGCCGATGATGCGCCGAAAAGAGGAAACGGTTGCAAACGTGGTATCATTGCTTGTCAAATACGCATATGGCATTGATTATACCCCGGCAAATGTGCCTAATGCTTATTTAAAAAGAGGGTAGATTGTCGTAGTTCAAATCACCTTTACCGCCCTCAGCATTTCCCTTTTTCCCGGAGCACCCTTTGCCTTCTCAACTTTACAGCCCAATGCATTTAGCGCACGTTTAAGATTGCCGGTAATAGCATAAGTAACAAACACTCCTCCTGGCTTTAAAAATCGGATAGTATGGCTTATGGCAGCTTCATCCCACATTTCAGGCTGATGAGCTACAGCAAAAGCATCAAAGTAAATAATATCGTATTGCTTATCCGATTGAAAAGTTTGCAGTTTGCAGTTTGCGATTTGCAGTTCGCAGTTGGGACTTAATAAAACGGGGGATAGGAGCAGTTCATCGTAATTAGCAATAAATTTTTGCCATAGTTCTGCCGATACATATTGATCATAGCCTGTCCGGCTTAGCAATTCTAAACTTAGAGGATAAGTCTCGATACCAGTATAATCAAGTGTTATGCCTTTATCAACGCAGAAATCGGCACTAAGCAAAAAATTTAATCCGGTGCCAAAGCCAACTTCTAAAATGGAAACAGTGGTTTCAGCCACAATTTCTTTTAAAGTCTCCCCGCCAGCTGGCGGGGGGAGATTTAGAGGGGGCTTTGCCGTCCAAAAAGTAACACAATCCCGAATTTACAAACACGTGCCTGCTTTCCTGTAATGCACCATGCTTTGAATGGTAATTTTCGCCAACCCGCGGGTTGAAAATGGTATTTGAGCCATCGGCAGTTTTTACAATTTCGAGCATCTTAAATGATAACGACTGAGTTGGATTACACGAATGTGTGACAACAAAGCCCGGTTAATGTTTGATTTTTTGGCGCCCGATCTCTACCACCGCCTCGCTCAGGTCCAACACAGGTACAGCTGATATTTTAGCTGCTACAATACTTGCAGCGGCCGCTGAACGATAACCCGCTGCACAATGTACAACAATAGGTTTATCGTCGGGTATTTCGTTAACCCGTTCCCGCAGCTCGGGCAGGGGAATAATTAATGCGTTCCCGAATATCAATCCGTCTTCTGCTTCTATCTCGTTGCGAACGTCTACAACGGTATATTTTTCGGGGTTAGTGGTGAAACGGGGAAGATTAAAATTCCTTTCCGGTAGCCGGGAATATTCAGGGGCTGATATTCCAGCTATAATGTTATTTTCATAACCGATCTTAGCTGCTTTTGCGATAACTTTTTCCAACTCCTCTTCGTCATCGGCTACCAGGTAAAACCGCTCATCAGGGCCTACGATGGCACCCAGCCAGGTCTCGAACTTGCCGCCGTTCTGCAAATTAATGGCCCCTTTTTCATGCCCTGCCATGAATCCGGCATTCGGCCGCGTGTCAACCACCAATGCATCCTTTTCTATCTTTACGCCGCCCTTTAATCTCAAAATATGGCTGACACTCTCCGAAAAACCCGGGGCCCCTTTTTTTATTCATCTCAACATCTTTTCCAAAATATTTAGGTATAAATGGCTGGTCTTCGGTAAGTATTTTTACAAACGTTAATTCATCCATTAATTGTAATGCATAATTTTCACGCAGCTCACGTCCGATAGTGCTTTGCAGGTCAGGGCTCATGTTTTTCCCGCATAGCGAGCCTGGGCCATGTGCCGGGTACACTGTTATGTTGTGCGGCAAAGTCATTAACTTTTCGCGTGTAGAATGATACATCTGCCTGGCCAATTCTTCCTTTTTTGCAGTAATATTCCCCGCGTTTTCTCGAAGATCGGGGGCGGCCCACATCCCCCACGAACAGAGTATCGCCGGTAAAAATGGCTTTTTCGTTACCATTTTCATCTACTGTCAAAATACATATCGAATCGGGCGAATGTCCCGGGGTATTTATGGCTTTAAGTTTAATATCGTTTAATTCTATAACATCGCCGTCATCAAAACTTTCATGCGGGTATTCGGCGCCGGTCAGCTTGCTAACATAAATAACCGCGCCGGTTGTTTGATGAATTTCAAGGTGTGAGCTTACAAAATCAGCATGAGGGTGTGTTTCTATTACGCCCACAATGTCAGCATCGTGCATATCTGCAAAATCATAGTAAGGCTGCGGGTCGCGGGCGGGGTCGATCACGATCATTTTCCCTGTTCGGATTATAGCATATGATCCATGTGCTAATCCCTTGTCATAAAATTGGTGAATAATCATTTGGTGTAAAGATAATGGTTTGGTTGATTAGGTGAGCAGTTGATTAAGTTGAGTAAGTTGAAATGGTTAAAAATGACCCGTGAAAAACCATTCACTAATCAACCATTCACTAATCAACTAATCATTTTCTCTTTTCACCAGTAAAACTTCATCTCCTTCAAGCGGCAAATAACCGTACTCATAACAAAAATGATAGGTTTTGCCATTTTGGGTTTGATAGCTGCGGGTATGGTATTCAAAGTCAAACCCCTTCGAGCTTAGCTTTTTGCGGGTGGTTTTTGTTTTTCCGGAGGGGTTTAATTCTTCCAGTATCCGGCGGTTACGGCGGAGTATATTATTTACATTGCGCACCAGGTTATAGCTGCTGCTGTTAAGCTGGTTGTTATAATTGTTGCGGCAAAGGTCATTACAAAACTTTTTATCTGCCCTGCCATGCAGAACGATGCCGCAATCAAGGCAAACTCTTTCTTCATTCATTTTTTAAAGGTACACAAATATTATCCGTTTGCAAACGGTTACAAACGGAAATTGTCGGTTATAAATGGTTAATAACCGGGTAAGGTTATCCGCTCTCTTCACATTTGTATCATCAATTAAAAAAATGAAAATTAAATTTTAACAACATGAACTCATTAAGAAACAGCGTACGCCTGGTAGGTAACCTGGGTATGGATCCCGAAGTAAAAAGTTTTGACAACAACAAGAAATTGGCCAAGCTATCATTAGCAACAAGCGAAAGCTACAAAAACGACAAAGGCGAAAAAGTAACCGAAACCCAATGGCACAATTTAGTTTTATGGGGAGCACAGGCCAAATTTGCCGAAGATTATCTTAAAAAGGGCGATGAAGTAGCTATTGAAGGCAAACTAACCAACCGTAACTATACCGATAAAGATGGCATTAAACGCTATTTCTGCGAGGTGGTGGTTAATGATTTTATTAAGTTGGGGGGGCAGGGGTTAGTGGTGTTGGTGAGTGGTTGATTGAGTTTATTAAGTTGGATTAAGTTTAAGAATCCATCGCTTAAATCTCCTTGAAATAATTTCCGGGTCAACCCAATCAACCACTCACTTAATAAACTTAATCAACTAATTAAATTAAAAACATTATTATATTTGTTATGTACTTAGAAGCAAAAGAAACAGCCCTGTTGTATAAACTGTTAACCGACAAACTTGGTAACGATACTACCGAAGCGATGTTTAAATACATCGATAACAAAGCAGAACGATCTGTGGAAGCAACCATTAAAACATTAGCCACGAAGGATGACATTGCAAATGTCAAAGAAGAAATTGCGAAGGTTAATCTTAACCTTAGTAATAGAATAAGCGATATGACTAAGTGGATGTTTATTTTCTGGATAGGCCAGGTTGGAGCAACATTGGGTATAATATTTTTATTCGTAAAAAAAATAGAGCCCAAAACTGTCAACCGATAAGCTTGGCAATGATACAACCGAAGCAATGTTTAAATACATCGATAACAAAGCAGAACGATCTGTGGAAGCAACAATTAAAACGTTAGCTGATAAATGATATTAAGGGAGCTTTTCAAATATATTAGCAATAATATTTCGGATTCCAAGAACGACTTAAAAGAGTGGTGCATACGCAATTATAGGACTTGTTTCTTTATATGGTTGTCCATTTCCTCTATAACCCAGGTCGCGTCTTTTTGGATCATATTGCAATTATTCTATAAAAAATAGTTATAGGCGTCTTATGTGAATGCTTTACGATATACTTACCATTCACCACTTACCTCTTACTAACTCAACCAGCCTACATCTTCGCCTCTCAAATAAACAGTTTTTTCAACAATGGTATGAATTACTGCATCAAGTTCCCGTGCAGTACTATCAAGATGGTTTATTATCTCAGTGTTCATGGGGTTATCGGTGCCGTGGCGGTCGAATAAATTAACCAAACCTAAAATAGTTGCTACCGGCCTCCTGAGATCGTGCGAACTGATCGAGGCAATTTCCTGGAGCCGTAAGTTTTGGTCTTTTACATGGTCCTGGTTTTTTTTATTTTCAATTAAAATACGCAGGATATTAGCGGTACGCTCAATCATTTGCAACTCTTCATCTTTAGGTTCACGTGCGGCGGTATAATAAACGGCAAAAGTGGCTAATACCTGGGAGCCGTGCGAACTGATTATCGGGGTCGACCAACAGGCTTTCAAACCAAAGGGCTTGATTAATTCTTTATAATCTTCCCATAATGGGTCGGTTTCAATGTTACTTACGATAACCTGGCTGCGGTGATATACTGAAGTCCCGCACGAACCCGCTTTAGGGCCGATGGCCGATCCATTTATGATGTTACAGTATTCAGCAGCCAACCTGGGGGCCGAAAGATGATAAACCCTTTCCTGTGCTACATCAACCTCAAGCACTGAGCAAATCATATCGGGGTAAATTTCTTCAATGCCAATGAGTAATTGGGTGATTGTTTGGGGCAATGAATATAATGATGAGGCATTTAATTCGAGTACATTTTTTTCGAGCGCCAGGATTGATTGTTGGGTTTTGGCGCGTGTTATATCCCTTATTAAAACCGTAATCTCATCTTGATAAGGATAAATATTTAAACGGAACCACCTGTTAAGCTGTTTATTAAAATATTGGATACGCCCGGAAACCTCGCTATTAAATGCAATTTCAAATTCTGCCATAACTTCCCGGGTTATGTCAAGACTGTCCAGCTTTTTGAAGTTGATGTTTTTTAGTTGTTTGCTTGTTAAACCTGTTATGGCCTGGAAAGCAGGATTAAAAGTGGTAATGCGCCAGTTACG
>Ga0207033_1171_pt1 | contig 13327 bp, 10 predicted proteins | sample Alteio_BWMinCont_35_FD_153262 | JGI IMG/M metagenome (GOLD analysis project Ga0207033, IMG submission 153262) | Enriched cells from forest soil in Barre Woods Harvard Forest LTER site, Petersham, Massachusetts, United States -... | ecosystem: Environmental > Terrestrial > Soil > Temperate forest >... | reverse complement strand
AAAAAACAAAAATATACTTGATTTGGGCTGCGGCAATGGGTACCTGGTAAATTACCTGGTTGGGCAAGGGTATAATGCTTACGGCACCGATGCTTCTGAAAAAGGTATAGCAATTGCAAAAAAAAATAGTGCAGATCGTTTTTTTGTACAGGATATTTCATCAGGCGCCTTACCAGCCGAACTACAAAACATTCCGTTTGACACAATTATAAGCACCGAAGTTATTGAACATTTGTATGACCCTGAAGCATTCATCAATTTTTGTAAACAACAGCTAACACAGGGTGGCGAAATAATCATATCAACACCTTATCACGGATATTTAAAAAATTTAATGCTGAGTATCTTCAATAAATGGGATAGTCATATGAACCCGCGCTGGCTGGGGGGGGCACATAAAGCTATGGTCAAAAAAAACATTAACTAAAATTTTAACCGATGCGGGTTTTACCATAATTGATTTTAAAGGCTGCGGCCGTGTTCCTTATTTTTGGATGTCGATGATCATAAAAGCGAAATTAACTTGAACAGCCAATTTTCATTTATAGTACTTACTTATAATGAGGAAATGCACCTGCCCAGGTTGCTGGAATCCATCATTGGTTTTAACGCTCCCATCTTTATATTAGATTCCGGCAGTACTGATAATACAATTGCAATTGGTGAAAGCTTTGGCGCTGCTTTTTTATATCATCCATTTAAAAACCACCCCACGCAATGGGATTATGCGCTGAAGAATTTTAATATCCAAACACCATGGGTAATTTGCCTGGATGCCGACCAGGTTGTAACTGGCGAATTAACAGATCATTTAAACAATTTTCGCGATGAAGACTATCAGCAAGTAAATGGCATATACTTTAACCGTAAGAATTTTTTTAAAGGCAAGCATATAAAATACGGGGGGTATTCCCCAATTTACCTGCTTAAAATGATACGTTACGGAGTTGGCTATTCTGACCTCAATGAAAACATGGATCACCGTTTTATTGTGCCCGGTAAAACTATAATCTGGAAGGACGGCTATATTTTAGAAGAAAATTTAAAGGAGAATAAAATAAGTTTTTGGATAGAAAAACATAACCGGTACAGCGACCAGGTTGCACTCGAGGAAGTAGAGCGAATGCTTCAAATCAGAACGCAAACTGTTAAACCTAAGTTTTGGGGTTCACCCGATGAGCGTACGGCGAGGCTTAAACAATTGTGGTGGCAACTACCGCGATATGTTAGGCCAATGATTTATTTCTTGTACAGGATGATTTTCCAGCTGGGCATACTTGATGGCCGTACCGGGGTAATATTTCATTTTTTGCAAGGCTTTTGGTTCAGGCTGGTTGTTGATATTAAAATGGATGAAATTATTCAGCAGCAAAAAGGCATAGAGAAAACAAATTATGAAAAGAAAAATGGAGCAGTTCGGTTTATCCTCCTTTTTATTATCCTATTTGCTGTATTCTATTACTTTAACATATTGTTTTTTGGCATTACTACAGCGGGGAGCCATCATTACTACAGCGCATTCCTTGCAGGTCACTTTAACTACATCAATGGTTTGCGCTTGTTGTTATTGAACAGCAGCGCGCAAATATTGAATTGGCTGGGCTTTGCCGCAATCACAAACGATTATGACTTGTTGGTAGCGGGCCATGGCATAATACGGTTGGATTACTCATGCCTGGGTTTAGGTGTTATCAGTTTTTTTGCAGCATTCGTTTTAGCCTACCCCGGAAAATGGAAGCCGAAAATTATTTTTTTGATCTGCGGCATTTTGGGTATCGAAGTTTTAAACATAGCCCGGTTTATAGTTCTCTCTATACTTTTGGATAAGCATGGTGTCGTGAAATTTAATCATCATACTGTTTTTAATATTATTATCTACCTGGTTATTGCAATTACCCTTTACTTTTGGGTAAAGCATGACAATGCTACAAATAAAAGTGATGCAGCAAACTGATCTGTCAACCTATAACAATTCGCCTTTTCACCCGGGCGGCAACGCCATAAAAAGGGTTTTATGGTTTTATTTAAACGCCATTTTTTTAAAAACAAGCCTTTTTCCTTTTAATGGTTTTAAAGCACTTTTATTACGCAGCTTTGGCGCCAAAATAGGTAAGAAGGTTATTATTAGGCCTGGCGTAAATGTTAAATATCCCTGGCATTTAACAATCGGCGATCACTCCTGGGTCGGAGAAAATGTTTGGATTGATTGCCTGGTACCGGTTACAATTGGCAATAATGTTTGCCTTTCGCAGGGGGCCGTTATACTTACAGGCAGCCATGATTATAAAAAAACATCCTTTGACTTAATAACTGATAAAGTGATTTTAGAAAATGGCGTTTGGATTGGCGCTTGCGCCCTGGTAAACGCAGGCGTAACTGCAGCTTCGCATGCGGTGCTAACCAGCGGGTCGGTTGCTACCAAAAACCTTGAGGCTTATACAATTTACCAGGGGAACCCGGCTGTAAAAATACGCCTGCGCCCTGTTGAATAAATTGGCCATCTGTAAAACTCAAACTGATTAATTATTTTAATGATCGAAAAAAAATATCCCGCTCATAAAATCATCACTGCAATTATAGGCATTTGTGTGTTAATAATGGGGATCATACTATTTTTTATACCGCCTGCTGTTTTTCCAGACCCCGGCATGGGTTTCCAGGTATTGCGTTCGATGCACTTAGGCGGCGCTTTCAATACTTTTAGCGGCCCGGATCAGAGCGATATTTCACAAAACTATACTGAATTTTTAACATGGTGGTCGCCAGGTCAATACCTTGTTCCTTATTTTTTTAAATTAATAGCGGGCCTGAATATGGGGCAGGGCATAGCGGTAGCTACAGTCATTGCCCAATTATCAGGGTTGGCAGGCTTTTATTGCTTTTTCAAAAAAATAGGCTTTACACCGCTTATAGCTGCCCTTAGCCTTGTATTTATTATTTGCCAGCAAGCATTTGTTGTACCTTATGTTTTTTATAATGGCGGCGAAGTATTGCTATTTGCATTTGAAGGATGGTTTTTATATGGGTGCATTTCCCTGGAAAAGACAGATCTGAAATTGATCTTGCTTATACTTTTTTCAGGATGGACAGGCTTCTTTTTTAAATCTTCATTTCTTTGGATATATGTTGCAGGTTTATGCTGCTTATGGGTGCGACTATCCTCCGACGCGGGGAAATGGGTAAAAAATGCGTTATGGCTTGGTATACCTGCTGTAATTTCGTTGACGACCGTTTATGTGTTTTTTCTTTCAAAGGGCACAAGCCCCGCGTCTGTTTCAAGCGGGGTTAAATTGACATTGCAAACTTTTGGCTTTCCGCTCGCGTCACCAGTCCTGTCAGCATTCTCAATTGACGATATGCTTAATGGGTTGATCTATCATACCGGTAAACCGGTATTTAATCCCGGATGGAGCATAATTATTTTGGCGGCGCTTGCATTATTAAGTTTGTGTTTAATTTTTAGTATAAACCGAGTTGTACAGAATAGGAATTACAAGCTATTTCTAATGGTTTTTTATGTTGGGGCTATATTGTTTTTCGGGGTAAGTTATTTAAAACAGCTCAATATTTCTTTCGAGGCAAGGCACTTCCGCATTTTAGGCCTTTTAATCGTACCGGGCGTAATTTCTTTGGTTATGGGTTTCAAACCTGTATATAAATTTGTATTCGCACTTTTCTTTGCCGGAATTGCTTACACCAGCTTTTCGTATTTAGTAAAAGGGTATGAAATAAACGGTGCAGGCGCAAGAGGCGTTTCGGGCATAGCACAACCAAATATCGATCAGCAGTCCCTTAATTACATTATGAAGCTCGACAAGGAAAACAATAACGCAACGTTTGTTTTTATAAGCGATGACTTAGGCCTCGAAATTTTACACAACCGTATCATCACTTTACAGCCCATTGGCGACGATCTTAAAATTAATATTGACGATTACAGGTATGATGGTTTTGCCGGGCCGCTTTATATAGTATTGCCCGAAAGCTACAACGGTCCTAAAGAAAAAATGATTATGAAATCATTCCCCGGCTATACGGGCTTTAATCTTTCAATGCTTAGCCCTAACTACGTATTATATTCGGCAAAGATGAAGCGGTAAAAAGCAGGCAAGACTTAAAAGCAACAAGATCCAATCTAATATGGCAGCCTTATGTTTAAAAATTAAGCAGCAAGGATTGCATCAAGGGATAGGTTTTTTACCTTTGATCAGCAATAATTCGCCTTGCTGCTGTTTCTTATAAAACCGGCTGCCCACCCCGCCCCGAAATTTATCAAATTCACCTTTACCGCGGAAGATATAATTAAAGAAACAGCAAGCAATTATATCAAACATTAAGTCTGAAAACTTAGAGACCTCGCTAATTCACTTGCTGTTGTATCGTTAAGCTGAGCATAATTTTTATGAAGGGCCTGCTTGGTTCACACGGGCAAAACGCTAAAAATTAGTTAAAGTCGACCGTATTGAATACTGCTAATCTGGTTTTACCTTTGGTTTTGTTTTTCTGACATGGTAAGCCATATTTGAAAATTAAGCAGCAAGGATTGCATCCCGGTATAGGTTTCTTACCTTTGGTCAGGAGTAATTCGCCTTGCCGCTAATTCTTATAAAACCCCGATTGCATACCGCCCCTCCGATATTTATCAAATGCGGCCCAATTATTTATTTTCCACCTTTGAGCCACAGAAGATATTATTAAAAAAACAGCAAGCAATTATTTCGAATATTAAGTTTCTAAACTTAGAGACTTGGTTAATTCACTTGCTGCCGGATTGTTTGGCCGTGTATAATTTTTTATGAACGGCCTGTTTTGGTTCACACAGGCAAAAACCCTAAGGATCAGCTTGCACCGGATCGCGTTGACTACCGCCAATTTAGCCTTACCTTCCGTTTCTGTTTTCCTTATATAGTAGGCCTTAAGCTCCGCATCGCAGCGCAAAGCGCGTATTGCACAGAGATGCAGAAGGGATTTCATTTTTTTATTTGCGATAGGAGAAACTTTGGCCTTACTTGTAGATGACCCTGATTCATTTTTGAACGGCGCTACACCTGCGTAGCAAGCAAATTTTTTGGGGGATTTGATGTCCTTGAATTCATTTGTCGAAATCATTATTTGTATTGCCGTAATAGGTCCTACACATGGAACAGATGTTATAAGCTGTTTTAGCCACTTCAGATGCTCATCAGCGTCAATTAACATTTCAATGCTTAAGTCAACGCCGGTTAAATCTGCTTTTATTGCTTCCGCACTTTTCTTACACGATTGCTTGTTTTGGTTTTGCAGCCTTTTTTTTATAAACGTAGTTTCCTCTTTCAGCGGAGTATTTAGCGCCATTGAAAAACCTAATAGTCTGTTTCTCACGGCAATTAAATTCATCAGGTCTAAAAGAACCTGGCGTCTGGGGACCCATAACCTTAATTCATCTTTATTTTTCGAAGCATATGCAGCAATCCGTATGGAATCTGCCTTATCATTCTTGCCTCTCGTGAGCCCTAAAGATTTTTTTATGTGCATAGAGTTTTCCACTACGATATTCGCCTTTATTTTCTTCAGGGAATTAAGCAAATGATTACAGTAAATGCCTGTATGCTCCATGCAGAATACAGCCTTTGCTATTGTAAATGCCTTCAGGGTCTTTAATTTTGTTACAAAAGCAAGAATATCATCCGGCTCGTTTTTACCCTCCTGGTGAAACAGCAATGTTTTACCATTCATCACGGCATAATCAAGTTTATTTTTCGAAACATCAATACCGATAAAATAAGTGAATTTTTTTGCTTTTATTTTAGTTGTATCCGTCATGTAAAAAGTTTATTTATTGTCAGTCTTACTTCCAATAATTATTCAAAGCTGAGGACGATAATTTGCGTACCGAACCAAAAGAATTTGTATTTTACAAACTATTGATTGTTTTGTACATTTACATTTTAAGAATAAATTTGAGCTATGGCAGAGACCTTGCACATCGGAAGGAAAATTGGCAAAATTCGCGAATTGCGGGGCATGAAACAGGAAACATTGGCTGTTGAACTTGGCATAAGCCAGCAGGCCGTTTCTAAGATTGAGCAAAGCGAAGAAGTTGAAGAAGAAGCCCTAATTAAAATTGCAAAAATTCTGGGAGTAACCGTTGAAGGACTAAAGCATTTTACAGAAGATTCCGTTTTTAATAATATAAACAATTTTCATGACAACTCGGTTCAAAATAATTTCAATCCCATTGAAAAAATAATTGAGCTTTATGAACGATTATTACAAAATGAGCGTGAAAAAGGTGAATTATTAAAAAATCAAAAATAATACGCTACCTGTTAAGGCTTGCCAACATGGCTTTATGCCGTAGTCTTTCTCACCCCTCAGAAGCACCGGCCTAGCTTAGGAATTATATTTCACTCTCCCTAATTCATATTGGACATTTTCCAAATAAACAGTATATCTATATACCTAATGCTAATCAAAAAGTCCACCTTTAAACCAGCAACGAGGGGCTGGACTAAATAAAGGCAGGTGCTCCCTATCAGGCGGTTTCCCCATTGTCAAACCTGTTTCACAATACTCTTCTCGTCTCGTTGCACAAACAGGTACCGCTTCACATGCTCCCCTTCTGATAATACGATTCTTTTTTTATTTTCGATGCCTTTGTGTTGGTTTTGCAGTTGTTAGATTCGCTAAATTCCGCTGCAACGACTTCTTCGCCCCAAATTTTGTTGCCCGCCCGCCTGGGATTTAACAGGAAATGGGCATTGCGTTCTTTAAAATGGCGGTCAATGGCGGCCATACAAGCCTCCACCGATTCGTAATTGCTGTTATGGAGCACGGCCTTGGCCATGCCACTGAAAACGGATTCAATGACATTTAAAAATTGTGCGGAACTGGGTAATGGGGCCAGTTCTATTGCAGGCGTATGATGTTGCAGGCGGTAAGCCTCGCTGTTCAGATCGGCGATCTTTTCCTTAAGCAGTTTAGAACTATGCCAGGCTGCAGCGTCCCAGGAAATGAAAAGCTTTTGCTGATCGCGGTACTGCTCACTTAAAAGCAATATCAGCTTGATCATTTCTTCAGTATCCTTTGTCCTGGAATAAAAATGTGTCACCTGGTTCGTTGATAGTTCCAACGCTGCCGTCATGATCAGGAATCCCTTACTCTTTTGCAGTTCCGGAATGACAACACGTTCCCCTTTTTTGACTATACTTCTGCCGCCAATTATTTTGACGCCAAAATGCCCATACTCGTCCACAGAGAAGAATTTTTCGTCAGGAAGCAAGCCGGAAAGTATCCGTTTAATGTTATCGACCTTTTCACGGAAATGTTTATCAGGGCTCGTCAGCACTTGTCTCGATTTCTCGAATGCGTAACCGGCTTTTGCCATCAGGTCGTGCGCCCCGGTCCTCGACATAGACTCATTATATATAGCAGTATAAGCGGCTGCGAGGTCGCCATATTTCCAGGAAGTTCGGTTAAATCCATGTAACTGCGGCGACTCATGAATGAGTTTAACCAGGTTGTCCTGCTTACGCTTTACATTATCCAATCGCTCCTGATTAACGGTGTACGGAGCAATCTTCAAACCATCGGTACCTTTTAAATTGTAAATATCAATGTATATCAGGATCGTTTGTACCGTCGACTCCAGTTGCTTTGCCATTTCGCGCACGCCTCTGCCATTGTAAGACCCTAAAATTACGACGGCCCTTCTCCAATAATATAAATCGCCACCATTTTTCCATCCAGTGAGTACTGCCATATCTTCATTTGTTATCATCTTCACCCTGCGATGGGCAAACTGACAGATGTGATGCTCCTTACGCCAATCAAGATAATATATCGAAAAACGATGAAGAGATAGTCCATTAGGAGCAATTTTTTTGTATTCTTTCCAAAGGGCTGTTGGTCGAAGCTGCCGACCTTTAAAATTTTCAACCAGTGATGGAAACAGCGCCATCAACTGTTTCTTGCGGACCGTTACCGTTAGCCTTGTATTAGGGGTGACCTTTGGCCATCTGAAAGTGTAATCAGCCAATTTGTCCGGGTACATTTTTTTAATTAGTCCAAATTCGTAGCAATACTTTCGGATAGTTTGTCGTCCAACCCCAATCGTCTTTTGTAAAGCCGCTTTGTTTAATTTACCAGCAATAAAAGCGTCACGGATGAGATTTATCCGGGCAGCTGAGGTGACAACCATAGCTTCAAAGCATTAAAGAAAATAAAGCTACTGAAATAATTGAACTGTAACAAACCCGCACCGCCACTGTCTAAGTGTTTTAAATCTTTTGTTATGAAACTGAACGCATTGTTTACAAGGAAAGCGCCCGTTAACAAGCCCAAAAAGTCGAAGCTTCGTGAATGGGTTGACGCACTGGTATTCGCTGTTGTCGCAGCGACGATTATCCGGGGTTTATTGTTTTCGGCTTATGCAATACCCTCCGGCTCAATGGAAGGGACAGAATTAACCGGGGATTACCTGTTTGTAAGCAAGTTTAGCTACGGTGCCCGTATGCCCATTACACCCTTATCCATGCCATTTATGGAATCGAAGGTTTTGGGCATCAAAACCTATTGGGATGCTATACAACTTCCCTATTTCCGTTTGCCAGGGACAACAGAAGTAAAAAAAGGTGACATCGTAGTGTTCAATAAACCCGATGAAGCCGACCTTGCAAACAGCATTCCGGTTGACCAGCGCACTAATTTGATTAAACGTTGCCAGGCCACTCCTGGCGATGTACTCGCTATGGTTAACGCCCAGGTTTATATAAATGGCAAAGCCGCTAAAAATGCAGAAAAAGCGCAAACATCGTACACCGTAGTTACTGATGGCAGGGATATTAACCCGCAATCATTGCAGGACCTGAATATAGAAGTAAGGCAGCCACTTAGTACCAATACTTACGAAATGATCATTCCAAACCAAAATCTTTCAACCCTAAAAAGTTTTTCAAATATTAAAAGCGTTTCTCCTTTTATTCAGCCGGCCGGACAGTACGACCCGGAAGTATTCCCGCACAATCCCCGCTTTAAATGGAACCAGGACAATTTCGGGCCGCTTATTCTGCCAAAAAAAGGATGGACAGTAAACCTCAATGATTCCACCCTTACGCTCTACCGCCGTGCCATTGAGGTTTATGAACATAATAAAGTTGAAACGGAAGGCAATAACCTTTTGATAAATGGTAAAAAAGCCGATACCTACACCTTCAAAATGAATTATTACTGGATGATGGGCGATAACCGCCACAATTCACTTGACTGTCGCTTTTGGGGTTATGTGCCGGAAGACCATATTGTGGGCAAGGCTATGATTACGGTTATGAGCATTGACTCAACGCAGGATTTATTTCATAAAATCAGGTGGAACAGGATATTTAAGCCGATAAATTAATCCCTATAATATATTCGTTATGTTAATTAGGTCACTCAGGTGACGCAATTCATGTAAATTAGGTCACTGACTGACGTAATTAATGTAAATTAAGTCAGTCCACTGACGCATTTTACAAATTTTCATTTAATGTAGTAACGTGAGATGGGAAAATAAAGATTGAAAATGGCTATTTCATAAAGTGTGAGAAGATTGCCTATAAGCAAAGCGTTCAAGGCAGCGCGTAACTGTTTAATCTCCCTTGCAATAAGTTTAATGCCGGGTAAACTCACAAACTTACTCACAGATCATTGTCATAAAATACTTTATCCATCAGGCCTTTTTGATCACCAGGTGACACAACCCGGGGTCACTTAAGAGTCGCTCAATTTCTAACTGTATAAGCTCCTGGACATCCTGTTTGATTTGTAAATAATTCCGCCGTACAATACCATTGTTGATCAGCCTGACATCTGGTATCTCCCGATAGCTTGCGATCTCTTGATTTAGTGCTTCATGGTCATTGATAATCTCGCAATGGAAAGCCTTCAGGTCGATCTTACAATCCGGGTTATCTGCTACCATCCCTACAAACTCACCGGAACTTAATGAAGAAATTCGCGACGGTGGCACCGCCGCTTCCAGTTGCTTTGACTTGCTGATTGATGTATCCGTGCGGTTGATCGATAAGCTTTCCCGGTCCTGCATGATCCTGCCTATCCGCTCTGAAATGTTCTTTGCCGTGTCGCCCGTGCTTTGCCCGGCCACAATATTGCCCACCGAATTCATGATCACATCCGCCCGCTCCCTGCCGTAATCCTTGCGTAGCTGGCTGAAGTCCTGGATACCTAAACAGGTGGCCACCTTATTGCTGCGGGCTGTGGCGATCAGCACATCAATGTTGCTCACATCTACGGTCGGCAGCTCGTCAAACACCAGGCTGCATTTGCGTTGGTCCTTTTTGTTGACCAGTTTGATGAGCCGGTTGATATAAAGCGAAATCACCGCCCCGTATATCTGTATCTTCTGCGGGTTATTGCCGATGCAAAGCAGCTTCGGCTCGTCGGGATTATTAATGTCCAGCGTAAAATCATTACCTGACAGCACATAATACAATTGCGGCGAGGACAGCCGTGCCAGCGTTACCTTCGCCGACGCAATCTGCCCCTCGAGTTGCTCAATCGCATCGCGCAAATAGGCGCTGATAAAAGGGTTGATCAGTGCATCGATCTCTTGCTCCGTGCGCAATACGGTAAACAGCTTATCATAGTCCGACTGGATCAATTCAATGGCGTGGGGCAACGTACAAAACTCTCCATCCTTGTACTTCCGTAAAAACCAGATCACCGCTGTCAACAGGTTTATCGGCGACTCCACGAAGAAGTCACCCTGCCGCTTATTCCACTCGCGGTTCAACCCGATCAGGATCGTCCTGGCCGATTCCACCGCATCCGTAATATCCAGCATCGAGTCCGGCTCCAGCGGATTGCAACGGTTCAGCAGCCGGTCGAAATTGATAAAGTAACACTTTGTTTTCGGCGGGTAAAGGTGCCGGTACTTCAGGAAGGTATTGTAAACGATCTTCGACAGGTCATCGAACTTGAAATCATACGCCATCATCGCAAAGCCTTTCGAGATATGCTGCGTAATGATATGCCGGATCACGAAGTAAGATTTACCTGCGCCTGCGCCGCCCGTCACCAGCACTGAACGAAAAGGATTGATCAGGTTCAGCCAACCTTGGCGCATCTTGCCCTTTAACTGGTAACGCATCGGCAGGTTCACCGAATACTCATTTTCCAGCAGCCGTTCCTCCTGCGGGAAAGTCTCATTCTCCCGGTTGAAAATATCGCTGGAAAGCTTATCCCGGATGATCCGCGACAGCATCGTGCCGCCGCTTAAAAACAGCAGGTAACCCAAACCTGTTATTCCCATATACAGGATTGCAACCACATCCATTTTTGCCCTCACCAGCAACACAAAGTAGCTGGCGAGGAAAAAAAATAAACCTGTCAGTACATATAGAAATGCCATCTTGTAATGCTGCTTCTCATCCTTCTTGCCCTTCACCCCAATCAGCGCAATCGCGAGGAAACCCAAAGCGATCAGCTTCGACTTGTAAAAATTGGTGAACAGCCCTGTCCGTACAACATCGCCCAGCAACCTGTCTGATAACGGTGACACCAAATTCCAGCCTACAAAAGCCCCGTAACATTCCTTGTAAAAATGTATAGCCAAAACTGCTATACTGATCAGCCTGGTCATATCCAGGATCTTGCGCATAGCCTGATCGTTTTCTCCCGTCTGCATCCTATCACCCTCAAAAAAAACCCATCACACAAATCCTCTGCATACCTATTCCGCCCTTAACCGCTGCCGCTTCTTCTTCCTCTTTTTCCGCTTCAAAGCCAAGTCCATTCCCTCCGGCTGATACCCCGGATCGAGCAACGTTTCGATCAGCCCCGGCAGCCGTATATTTTTTTCCTCACGCGCAAAATCGTTAGTTCGATTTACGCTGCGCCAACCCGTTTCCGCCACCCTGCGTTGCCCCATTTTTTCTTTTTCGCCGGGGTTGTTTTTTTCCTCACCTGCCACGCCCTTTGCGCAGCGTTCCATGACGGCTTTGGCGCTATAGCCTTTACCCAAGTCGCTGCCGTTAAATACCACCTTTTGCCTATGGTCGACATAAGTAATCCCATAAATCACCCCATCTTTATTTTGCCGGATCACCACATCGATTCCCTCTTTTTTCAGCGCAGCTGCCAGCCCCGCTAAATCAACCCTGCCGTGCAATAACGCTAAGTCAATCGCATTTCTCAAACGTGGCTTCAAAGCCTCTTTCTTAACCGCCTTTTCCGCAAACTTTATCTTTAGATTTTTCAATGTGGGCTTGCTATGAAAAAGACTTGCCTTTATCGGCGTACCCACCTTGTTTCCTTGCTCATCCAAAATGCGAAACACCAAACCCTCATGCTGTTTTACCCGGCCGCCCTCGCTGCCTGCATCCGCAAGGATATTGTACAGGCCCAGCACCGCATTTAATTCCGGCAACGACACAAACTGGTATTCGGCAATGACCTTATTCAGCACATTGCCGATAGCCCTTTTTGTTTCCGTTTTTCCATAGTCGACCTTTGCCGCATTGACAGGTTTCAGCCTGAAAGCCTCCTGTTGCTTACTACCTTCGGCAGGCACCAGCTTAAACTCTTTTTCAATCTCCAGCCGCGCCTGCTTCGATTTAATTTTAGCCAGGTTATGCAGTGTAATCGCCCTGCCGTCCGGCTTAATATTTGTCGTCACCAAATGCACATGCGGGTGCCCCGCATCGGAATGTTTGTATAATAAATAAGGCTGTTCGCCAAAGCCTATTTTATCCATGTAGGCCGCCGCAATTTCCCGCAAACGCTCATCCGAAAGCTGTTCGGAGGGGTCAAAATTTAAAGAGATATGCAGGCTGTTAACTTTCGTCCGCTGGTTCAATTCCGTCAGCTTCTCGAAGCGGTGCAGCTTCTCAAAAAAGTTCAAATCCAAAGCGTCTTTAATAAAGCCCGAAGCCTCCAGGCAAACCGCTTTTCCCTCCTTTAATTTATGCTCGTTATAGTTCAGGATATTGCGTAAACTATTGCTTTGGTGGATCACTGCAACCATTGTTCCTCAACTCGTTAATAATGCAATTAGCATTTATCCTAATCCAGCCGGCAATACTATTAACCTATTTATTGTTCAAAATACGCTGGCAGCGCCTGGTGCCTGCGCTACAACCTATAATATAACCATCATCAACAATAATGGCGCAGTGGTAAGAACTTTAACTTCATTACCGGCTTTATCGCAAGAGGATGTGGGAAACTTGGTACCAGGAGCATATGTGGTACACGTAGTAAACTATAATGATAAAAGCGCGATTGGCGAAGGTAAATTTATAAAATTGTAGCTTTTACATTTAGGCCGTCACATATTCCTTTTTTGAGC
>Ga0207033_1170_pt1 | contig 13343 bp, 12 predicted proteins | sample Alteio_BWMinCont_35_FD_153262 | JGI IMG/M metagenome (GOLD analysis project Ga0207033, IMG submission 153262) | Enriched cells from forest soil in Barre Woods Harvard Forest LTER site, Petersham, Massachusetts, United States -... | ecosystem: Environmental > Terrestrial > Soil > Temperate forest >... | reverse complement strand
GTACTACATCGTGGTGCAGGTTGGGATAGGAGATATAGATCTTTTCTTTTGTGCCGACTACTTTTTCCCGGGAGGTAAAGGTGAGGATATCGCCGGGAGCGATCATGAGGCAACCGTCCTGGATATCGCCGACCCGGAGCTTTGGGCCCTGGAGGTCGCCCAGGATGGAAATATTATAGGGTTCGGTGAGGTTGATATTCCGGATATGCTGGATGATCTTAGCCTTACCTTCATGATCGCCGTGGGAAAAGTTGAGCCGGAAGACATTTACGCCCGCCTTGACCAGTTCCAGCAGCTTTTCATAGGTGTCGCAGGCCGGGCCTACGGTTGCGACGATCTTTGTCTTATGGAAAGTATGCTGCAGGCCGGCTTGCTTGTCCATATCCGTATAAAGGTACTTCGATAAATTCTTTGACATTAACAGTGGATTTTTTAGGATGCTAATATGTTTACGATTTTGAGCCAGTCTTCGCCGATCTTTTGTTTGGCTTTTACGGCTTTTTCGAGGGGGGTGTAGTGCATTTTGTTGTTTACGATGCCTACCATCACGTTGTGCCGTCCTTCCATTAAACATTCCACGGCCGAGTAGCCCATCCGGCTGGCGATCAGCCGGTCCATACAGGAGGGTGCGCCTCCGCGCTGGATATGTCCCAACACACAGACCCTGGTATCGACGGTCGGTACGCGCTCCTTGACGACCTTGGCCACGTCGTCGGCGCCGCCGATATTGTCGCCTTCGGCTACTACGATGAGGTTGACCAGTTTTTTACGTCTTTCCTTTTCCAGGAGTGAGGCGATGAGCTCTTCGATATCCGTTTTACGTTCGGGGATGAGGATGTTTTCGGCCCCGGTGGCGATGCCGCTGTGGAGGGCGATATACCCGGCGTCTCTTCCCATCACCTCGATGATGAACAGGCGGTCATGGGCATCGGCGGTATCCCGGATCTTGTCGATCGCCTCGACGGCGGTATTGACGGCGGTATCGAAGCCGATGGTAAAATCCGTTCCGGCAATATCCTTATCGATAGTGCCGGGCAGGCCGATACAGGGGATATCGAATTCGGTGCTGAGCTTGTGGGCGCCGCGGAAAGAGCCATCCCCGCCGATGACAACCAGGCCGTTGATGCCCAGCTTTTTCAGGTTGGCATGGGCTTTTTTACGGCCTTCGTGCTCAAAAAACTCGACGCAGCGGGAGGTTTTGAGGATAGTCCCGCCCCTTTGAATTATATTGGCCACGCTTCTCGAGTGCATGGGGACAATGTCGTTTTCGATCATTCCACTATAACCCCGCATGATACCAAATACCTCCATTCCATAATAAATACCGGTACGAACAACGGCACGGATGGCTGCATTCATCCCCGGGGCATCGCCGCCGGAGGTAAGTACGCCAATTTTGGTGACTTTGTTTTCCATCTGGAATACTGTTCTTAGATTTAGATGACAAAAGAAGTCCCAAAAGTAACGATTTGAATCGAATCTCAGACATTAAAGCATAAGGTTGTATGGAATTTGGTAAAGTACAACGCATAGATAATATTGATTTTAGCTTGCCACCCGACGATCCCGTGACGGAGCGGCTGTGGGAGCGGCTGATCCCGGCGGCGACGGAGCCGTTGCGTGTGTATGTCGGCGGCACGGAATGGGGCAGGGCCAGCTGGGTAGGTAGCGTGTACCCGATGGGGACGAAGCCGAAAGATTTTTTAGCGGGGTTTTCACGGCAGTTCAATACCGTCGAGCTAAATACGCTTTTTTACGGGCTGCAGCCTCCGGCTGTTATTCAACGCTGGGCTTCCGTAGTGGGGGAGGGATTCCGGTTCTGTCCCAAATTTCCGGAGACGATCAGTCACAAATTGCAGTTGTCGAATGCCGGAAAGGAGACGAGGGAGTTTGTGGAGGCTTTGCAATGCTTCGGGACCAGGCTGGGGCCTTCTTTTTTGCAATTGCCGGAGAGATTTGGCTCGGGGCAGGCGGGGGTGCTGCAGCAATATGTCCGTCAGCTTCCTGCCGGTTTCAGGGTTTGCGTGGAGTTGCGGAGTGAGGATTGGTTTGGCGCCGCTGCGGATTCGCGCGCGTCGGTCCGGGAGACGTTCGAGTTATTTGGCGAATACGGTGTCGGTACGGTGATCACGGATGTCGCCGGCCGGAGGGATGTGCTGCATATGCGACTGACGATGCCGGCTGCCTTTATCCGTTTTGTGACGAATGGACTCCATCCGAAAGATTATGCCCGGGCTGACGCCTGGGTCGAGAGGATCAGAACCTGGGCGGGGAAGGGGTTGCGGGAAGTATATTTTTTTGTGCATAGTCCGGAGGAGCTGACGTCGCCGCCGATGATGAGTTATGTCATCGGGCGGATGAATGAGCGGTGTGGGGCAGGGTTGCCGTTGCCGAATTTAGTGAATGGGGGGCAGGCGGGGAATTTGTCGTTGTTTTAAAGTGGTTCGAGGTGGATCTCGGCCATCATACAGCGTGCGGAGCCGCCGCCGTTGGTTTCGATGGTGGTCAGGGGGGAGTGGAGGATGCGGTTGAAGGCTGTGAGTTGTGCGATTTGTTCCGGGTTGAGGGAATGATAGGCCTGGGAAGACATGACCAGCAGTCGCTCGGCGGAGCGGTTGTGTACCTGGAGCATATTGCCGGCGAAGCGGTTCATCTGTTCGAGGCTGATGGGGATGAGGGTTTTGCCGGAGGCGCGAATGGTGGCGGCCAGGTGGTCGCGTTGGGATTCGACGGGCAGGGAATCGAGACAGACGACGACATAGCGGTCGGCGACGCACATCATGACATTGGTGTGATAGATAGCCTGTCCCTGGCCATCGACGGCGGTGAAGACTTCGGGCGTATAGCCTGTCTTGTCGCAAAAGTCCAGCAGGACGGCCATGTCGGTTCGCGGCGACAGGCAGGCATAAGCGATCTTCTTTTCCCGGTCGAGGACCATGCTGCCGGTGCCTTCGAGGAAAACACCTTTTTGTTCATAGTGGCTGAAGTCGAGGGTCCGGCCGATGCGGAAGGCTTTCCCGAGCTGCTGCAATACGCCGGGTTTGCGTTCCAGGCGGCGGTTGGCGGCATACATGGGATACAGACATACGAGGCCCTGTTCATGAAAGGAGACCCAGTTGTTGGGAAAGATGGAGTCGGGGGTATAGGGCTCCGGCGTGTCGTCGATAACGGTGACGTCTATGTCGTTGTCGCGGAGCAGCTTTACGAAGTCGTTGAATTCAAGCAGGGCCTTTTGTTGCGGTGCGCTGGCGGCGGGGTTGCCGGCAGCGGGGACGGAAGGGCCGGAAGGGGCGGGAGGCGTCTGGAAAGCGTTGTTGACGGCGGTTTCCGCGTTAAAGGTGAAGTTCACCGGCCGTATCATCAGGATGTGGGAAGTTGTTTGCATGATGTTTTGAGGGCATTATTAGGAATGGGCTGCGTGGCGCTCGCGGGGCGGCCGTCACAGCGCGTCGCGATGCAAAGGCATGCTCATACAGTGGAACCCGCCGCGGGCGCGGGATAGTTCTGCGGAAGGCATCAGGATAATGGTGTCCTCCAGGTCGTCCGGGTTGAGCTCGCCTTTTTCCAGCTGTCCGATCAGCTCTTCGGCATGGATAACGCTAAAGCCGCCTGCCCTGAAGGCCTCCACCGTCTTGTCATTGCGGTCATATCCCAGCACGATGCCTTCCTTTAGCGCGAGCAGGTTACAGGAGTCCGTCCATTGTTCGCGGGCGTCGAAGGGGAATTCGTTATTGCCGGAATAGATGAATTTTACCTTTTCGGTACATTCCAGGTCATTTTTGCTGATATCGGTGAGCAGGTCTTCGAGGTTGTCAAAATATTCAGGGTTGCCGGGGTCTTTCCTTCGGAACTGGATGATCCTGAGTTTGTCTTCTTTTTTATTGTTTTCCAGTACCCGCTGGACCTCGTCTTCGTCTTCGTGCTTCAAGGCTTTTGAGGAGAATGTTCCCAGGAGTATCCAGACGTTTCGTTTGATCTGCGTGAAGATCGTGTCGATATGCATATAATCCCGTTTTTTCGGAATCCGGATGATCGTGATCTTTTTGACTACATTCTTTTCGAATAATACCTTGATGGCCTGGTGGGCAGCCTCTGTCGAGGTGCGTTCGCTGATGCCGATCAGCAGGTGGTCCTTACTCACGACCATCACGTCACCTCCTTCCAGGGTCACTTTCCGGTCATCCCCTTCCCGGGGCAGGAGGAAATGGTGGTGTGTATCGGCCAGCTCGATGATCTTATCCTGGTATTCTTCAAACAGGGGATGGTTGAAAAAGATGTATTTGGCCAGGAGGGCTTCCCGGGTCCTGGCTTTTTTGGCGGGCTTGTTCAGCAGCACGTAATGGTTGATGACGATACCGATATCGCGGGTAAAGATGAAATTCGGGATCGGCGCGAACAACATCTGGTCGTCATCCATCGATCCGCTGATAAAGGTTTTGGCCAACTGGACGGGGGCCAGTTGCTGAAGCTGCTGTTGCGTATCGTAGGAGCAGGCTTCGATGGCACAAACGGAGGCGACGAGTTTAAGCTTGATCTCATGATCGGTCAGGATATCGGCCAGCAGCCACTGCAGCTCCACTACCTTGTCGGAACGAAAGAACTGTTCATCCCCAGGTTTGTAAAAGGCGCGCCGGCTGTCGGCGTGGTCGATCTCAGCCAGCTTGCCGCGGATCTTGTCCGGGTCCAGGAAATACAGCAGTATCTTGGTATAGAAATCATATTCTTTACGCCGGATGGTATCCAGGTGGACGATGTCTTCGAAAAGCCAGTCCTGCGCCTTGGAAGGGACTACCTTGCCAAGGCCGCTATCGGGGCTATGGACCAGGACGCGGCGGAGGCGTCCGACTTCGGAGGAGACGGATACGGCTATCTTCGTTTTGTGGGGGTAATTCTTTACCATTCACAAAAATACTTCTTTTGGGATAAACCCCCGAATGGGCGGAAAAGAGTGGATAGGCTAAAAATTCGTAGGTTTGGGAAAAAAAGAGATGCTACCGATCACCGACGAGACGATCGATCTGGTCAATGACAGAATCCAGCAGATGGATGAAGAGCAGATCGGAAAGGCATGGGATGAGTTTGCCCGTGAGCAGCCGGCGCTGGTGGGGTATGTGCTGGGGGAAAGCCAGGAGCTGGAGCAGCCGGATGCACGGGAGGATGTGGCTTATGTGCTTACGGTCATCCTGTTAAGCTTCAGAGAATGGGTCCAGCGGCTTGCGGCGATCACGGAGAAGGAATTCGAGACGGCATTCAATGCGGAATACGATGAAATGGAGGAGATCTTCCATGAAGGATATGACGAAACGAATGCGATGGCGGTGATCGATTCCTTCTGTCAGCCCCAGCTGTTGCAATTTGCGGCGGCAACCATCTATAGTGACGACGGGGAAGATGGGGAGGAGAGTAATTTTACCGAAGAGGAAGCAGGGCTTTTCATTATTATTTTCAAGACGGCGATAGGGTTGCTGCATGAGAAGGCGTCTGGGCGGGAAAATTAGCGGGCGCTGACGATATTGAAAATCAATTATTTAATTTGCATTTTGCCTTGATAGGGATGGAGCTTAAGGTTGTGCAATTGCCTATGATAGAATATCTTTGTTTAGAATACCCTCCATGTCTGGTGCAGTTAAAATATTGCCACATTATACCTACAGCGACTACGAACAGTGGGAAGGTCAATGGGAATTAATTGAAGGTATCCCATATGCCATTCGTCCATTGCCGGTACCAAAACACCAGAAAATTGCCATGGCGTTAGGATCGGAATTTACAGTGATGCTTAAGAACTGTAAGCAATGTACAGCATATCAGCCAATAGATTATCGTATTGCAGATGATACAATCCTGCAACCGGATATGTTAGTGGTGAATGGTGAAATAACAAAAAAATATCTCGATTTTCCCCCGGCACTCGTGGTAGAAATATTATCTCCAGGTACGGCATTAAAAGACCGGCATAGTAAATATTCCATTTATGAATCTCAGGCCATTCCCTATTACCTGATTATCTCTCCTGATATCGAAGAGGTAGAAGTCTATAAACTTAAAGGGGGTGTCTATTCTATGGAGCAAAAAGGGAAGAACTTCTCGTATCAGTTTTCATTAGGTGATTGTACAGCTACATTTGATTTTAATGAGATTTGGTGACTGTATTTGCAGTTGCCCCGGAAAAGGACCTATATACGAGTTGGGACAGGTGGGGAATTTAAATATGACCTTGCCTCATTACTCCGATAGTAGAGAATTCCATTACTGTCTTAAATTTCAAATCCCATATAAAAAAGTCGGCAACTCCTAAGATATTTCCGATTGACGTAACCAAGGCATTTTTGTTGACCGTGATAGATTCTTTGCGATTTATTGCAATATGAAGTGATGAATCTGGGAAGTAATCTGTTATGAATTGTATCGCGAAGGGTAAATTGGTTTCATCGCCAGCTCCGAAATAGATCCATTCAGTATCCGATGACATTTTAACCCATTTGACCCGGGATCTCAGCGAATCACTTGCGGCATATATTAAAGATGACTCCAACTGACGAAGTATATCTTTATTTCAGAAACTTTGTGGGAACTGGATGTTTTTGAAGAAATTCCACGGCCTTCTTGTCCTTCTTTGTGAAATAAGGTGATTTGGCATATTTCGCCAATTTTTCCGTGCTGCTGCCATCGACGGCTCTTTTTTCAAGACCTTTATTATTTTTCATATTTATGCCACTTAGGTCTTCTTTACAAAGATAAACATTATTTGCGTTTTATCAGAAAAGCCTGATAATTGATCCCTTTTCTAAAAGGTTTCCACTCACCGTTGACATAACCGATCACCCTGAAAAGACCACCGATCTCCTCCCAAAAAGCAGAAATACCCATTTGGTAAAGCCTGGTGCGGGAAAGGGTGCTTCCCTGTGCAAATATGAAAGCTTCGGGATGCAGCTGCGTAAAATCCAAAACGGTATCAGCTACAGTCGCGAATACTTTTTGGCGATCTTTGTTATTAGTGGTTATGCTATCATCAGCGTCGAAGGTCTTTTCATTCCAATCACCAAAGCTCAAGTTAAAGATATAATCCGGCGGCTCGGATATGAGCTTATACCGGACCAGTTTTTTTATTTTCCCTTTGGGCCCCTCGCTAAAAAATTCATAATACAACTCTTCAGGAATCTTATTGTATTCATATTTATCTGCTTTCATAAGACCATCGTTAAGATTAATCCTATGAGCAATTTATAACAATATCTCGGAATAAAACTAAAAATATTAGTAAAATAGAAATGAGATGTGGGGCGTCGATTAAGGAGTTGGGCAGTATGTTAACGGCTGTTTCATAAGAACGGAATCGAAGACTTTTGGAGCCTGCTGAAACGCAGTATTATCGGCATCTTTCACCAAATCAGCGCACAGCACCTGCAAAGATATTGCGATGAATTTGCGGCCCGGTATAAAACCCGGAAGATTAAAGACCACGAGCGGTTCGAGTTGTCGGTTCAGAATAGCGAAGGGCGGCTGAAATACAAACAGCTTATCGGGAAGGAAAACGGCTGGGTTGGTTCCCATTGCCGCTAGAGCCTTAGTCTATTGGCAGAATGCCAGACTAAAGGACAGCGCTTGGTTTCGCAGACACATAACACCCGTAGAAATAACCTTTTTCGGATTCGAGAACGGAAAGCCAAAAGTATTTTGGTGCGTTGCAAATCCTTTAACGACTAATCCAAGGGTGGAACTGGGGTTTGACGTTATAGGAGCAGAACTTAGACAAGCACACGAAGGTTTTGCGGTCCCGATGGGATATATAGAAGGGATAAAAGGATTGGTTACAAATAATGCGAACTGGAAGGGAAAGGACCCAAAACAATTTATCCTTGACATTATCAGAGGGCAAATGAGAAAAGGGCCGGACATTATCGGTGAACCGATAGATATTCTGGAATTGACCGCATCCAGCGAAAAATGGCTTACTCCTAAGCGGGGATGCAATTAATTACTAATCCTGCTTTAGGATAATGATTTTGCCGCCCTTATAGTCATAAATGCCATCGGGGTGGGTAAGAGCAAATTGTTCTATCGCTTTGCATTGGAACCAAGCGGTTTGGCGGTTCTGTCCCAACTTGTATATAATTGCCGGGGAAAAAAACTACCAACTGTTAGTTTACTAAGCAACTTTCTCCTATTTTTGGGCATCAAAATTTTGCCCATATGCATTTTCAATTATCGGAAGAACATTTGATGATTCAGAAGGCCGCCCGTGACTTCGCGCGCAGCGAATGTCTGCCGGGGGTAATAGAACGGGATGAGCACCAGAAATTTCCAACCGAGCAGGTACTCAAGCTGGCGGAGCTGGGCTTTATGGGGATGATGGTGGACCCTGCTTATGGCGGGGCGGGGATGGATACGGTAAGCTATGTGCTGGCGATGGAAGAGATCAGCAAGATCGACGCCAGCGTGAGCGTTTGCATGAGCGTCAACAACAGCCTGGTCTGCTGGGGATTGGATACTTATGGCACCGATGAGCAAAAGCGGAAATATCTCACTCCGCTTGCGCAGGGAAGAAAGGATGGCAAACTATATATCGGCGCCTTCCTGCTGAGCGAGCCCGAGGCCGGGAGCGATGCCACGTCACAACGGACGACGGCAGAAGATAAGGGTGATCATTATGTGCTGAACGGCGTGAAGAACTGGATCACCAATGGCAATTCCGCCTCTGTCTACGTGGTGATGGCTCAGACGGATGCGGCCAAGGCCAGTCATGGGATCAACGCCTTTATTGTGGAGAAAAGCACTCCGGGCGTAGCTGTCGGGGCGAAGGAGAATAAATTGGGGATCAGGGGCAGCGACACCCATAGTATTTCGTTCAATGAGGTAAAAGTGCCGAAGGAGAACCGAATCGGCGAGGATGGTTTCGGTTTCAAATTCGCTATGCGGGTTTTATCGGGGGGGCGCATCGGGATTGCCTCCCAGGCGCTGGGTATTGCTTCGGGCGCCTACGAGCTGGCGCTGAATTATTCAAAAGAACGGAAGGCCTTTGGAAAGGAGATCATGCAGCACCAGGCCATACAGTTCAAGCTGGCGGATATGGCTACGCGCATCGAGGCGTCCCGGTTGCTGTGTCTTCGCGCCGCCTGGGAAAAAGACCAGCATCTTGACTTTGCGCTCAGCTCTTCCATGGCGAAGGTCTTTGCTTCGGAGACGGCCATGTGGACGGCTACGGAAGCGGTCCAGATCCACGGGGGCTATGGCTATGTCAAGGAATATCATGTGGAAAGGCTGATGCGTGACGCAAAAATCACGCAGATCTATGAGGGCACCAGCGAGGTGCAGCGCATCGTGATCAGCCGTTCGATTCTAAAGTAGCCTTATGGCGTTCCCCGCTGAGCTCCTTGCCAAAGTTATAGGTAAAGTTGATTTTCAGCACCCTTGTCTCGGGCTTCGTGATGGCATCCTGGAAGAAGACGCCGGGTGAATAAGTCTGAATCCGCGACCGTTCGGTATTGAAAACATCCGACAGGCTGATCACCAGCGTGCCGGCATTGTTCTTCAGAAAGTCCCGCTTGAAAGCTACATCCATACCGCCGGAAGCCAGGACCTTCCCTTGTGCGACAACGTTTGCCGCATTGTAGTTGCCTGTCAGCTGAAAGGTGTAGATATTGAACAGCTTCATATCGGAATTGAGCTTGGCGAATCCGCTGAAGCCGGAATTCGAGAGCCCTTGTGATAGATTGTCCGCATTGATGACGGTTTCAAAAAGATTCAGGTTGGCGGTGGCATTCCACCATTTGGTCAAGGGGATCTTTGCGATGATCTCCGCTCCGTAGGTATTGCTGTAATTTGCATTTTCAAAGGTGCTGAGCAGGGTATCCCCGGAAAGCGGGATATTGTAAGGCGTTATCGGGTTGAGCGTATTCTTCAGGTACAAGGTGCTGTTCAGTCCAACATTACCGAATTGCGTGTTATAGCCCAGCTCCACGAGATTGGTGTTCTCCGGCCGGATATGCGGGTTGCCTTCCTGGGGGTTCTGCGGGTTGGAATAATTCGTCAATGGTGAGATCTGCCACCATACCGGCCGGTTGAGCCGCCGCGAATAGTTCAGGTGGAGCTCGCTGTTATCACCCGTTTTCTCGGTCAGGAACAGACTGGGGTAGATCCCGGTCGTATGATAGTAAAAGCTGCTGTCGATGTTCAGCAAATTGCCCGTATAATTATATTGTTCGAAGCGAAGCCCGGCCATATAGCTGAATTTACCTAATTGGTCGCTGAAGCTGCTATAGGCAGCATAGGTATTGTCGCTATAACTGTAATTATAGCTGGCAGCCGTGTCTTCGATATATCCCCGGGTGGCCGGCGAATAGTCCTGGAAATCGTTAAAGCTGTGATTGGCATGCAGGATTGCTTTTATCCCACCCTCTAACTTCGCCTTTCCGTCCAGAAAGGGGTCGATGAAGTCGGATTGGAGGGTAAGGCGATGGGCCTGACCTTTCCCCTGGTATTGCTGTACATAGGGGCTGCCGAGGGCCGCTCCATTCTTGTCGAGATATTGCATCGAATAGTTCCCGTTGCCTGGTCCGTTATAGGTTTCCAGCGCGGCGCTTGCCGTCAGCTTTTCGTTCTCTTTTTTAAAGGCGTGCGTATAGTCGAAATTGGCATGGGCAAAAACAAAGTTATCACTCTCATACGAAGTCCTCGCGCTGCTGGAATCCGTTAACCCATTGGCATCCAGGTAACCGGTGGTCTGGATGCCCGTGGTCGGATGATGCCCGAAGCCGATATTTCCGGCCACGCTGAAGGTATTCTGCGGGTCCATGAAAAAGTCCAATCCTGCATTTATCCGCTGGAAAGGTCCGGTGGTCACTGCATGGCCGCGCTGGATCACCGATGTATTTGCGGTGAGGTCGTTCAGGATGGTTGTGGTATTGGATACGGACCGGTGACCATGGGCCATATAGTTGAGCGTAAAATTCCACTTGTTTTTGAAGGCATTCATATTCAGGAAGCCATAGGTCTCGTGGAGGGAATTCCATACCCCGGTGACAGACCCGTTCATTCCGGGCTTGCGGTTTTTCTTCAGCACGATATTGACGATGCCGTGATTGCCTTGCGCGTCATACCTCGCTGAAGGATTGGGCATGACTTCGATACTCTGGATCTGATCCGCCGGGATCTGGTCCAGTGTGAGCTGTGTCTGCTTGCCGTCCAGCAGGATGACAGGCGCTCCGTTGCGCAGGCTGACGTTGCCCGTTGCATCGACCTGCAGCGTGGGTACTTGTCGCAGGGCATCCTGTGCGGTGCCTCCTTTGCTGGCCAGGCTCTTGTCTACATTGAATACTTTTTTATCGATCTCGGTTTTGAAAACGTTCCTGGATCCCACCACCGTCACAGCCTGCATTTGCGTGGAAACGGGTTTTAACCGGATGGTTCCCGCATTGAAGGGGGCGCCGCCCTCGTGACGGCTGCCGTCAATGGCCCTGGAAAAGGACTGGTAGCCGACCGCGCTGATGCGGAGGATATAGAGTTCTTCCGGAAGGTCTTTCAGCGAAAAGCCGCCATCTGTGTGGCTGATCACTTCCGTGACGACAGAGGAATCCTGGTGCATCAAAGTAATGGTGGCGGAAGGGATCGGTTGCCGGGTCTCCCCGTCTATTACCTTCCCGGTGAGGGTGGATTCGTCGGGGTGCGACCTGATTTGGGCGACGGCAAACAGCGGGCACAGGGATAACAAAGCATAGATGCAATATTTTCCGGCCGCAGTTTTTTGAATTGCCATAACGGCAAAACTAATTCTATTTGGCTGGAGAGCAATCGAACCGTATTACCGCTGGTGTAGGTATTCTCACGTTAAACCAATTTCATAGGCCGGCTGACGGATGGTTATCAGCTGTTGGTATCCACGTCCGCCTTATCCTTATGCCGTTCACCGTTGAGCTCCCTGCCGAAGGAATAGGTAAAGTTGATCTTCAGCACGCGGGTCTCAGGTTTGGTGATGGCGTCCTGGAAGAAAACCCCCGGCGTATAGGTGTCGACGCGGGTCCGTTCGGTATTGAAGACATCCGCCAGGCTGAGCACGACTGTAGCGGAATGGTGTTTGAAGAAATCCCTTCTGATGGCCAGGTCCATGCCGCCCGATGGCAGAACTTTTCCCTGTGCGACAAAATTCTCCGCGTTATAGTTCCCGGTAACCTGGAAGGTATAGCTGTTGAATAGCTTCATATTGGAATTGAGCTTGGCGAACCAGCTGAAGCCGGAGTTGGAGAGGCCCTGCGAGAGATTGTCGGCGTTGATGTCCGTTTGAAAGAAATTCAGGTTGGTGGTCGCGTCCCACCATTTGGTGATGGGTGTCCGCACGATGATCTCCGCTCCATAGGTATTGGTATAGTTTGCGTTCTCATAGGTGCTGAGCAGGGTATCCTTTGACAGCGGGATATTGTAGGCTGTCATGGGATCGAGGGTATTTTTCAGGTACAGGGTGGAGTTGAAACCGACGGTACCGAACTGGGTGTTGTAGCCCAGCTCAACGAGATTGGTATTCTCAGGCCGGATATGCGGGTTCCCGGCCTGGGGGTTCTGCGGATTGCTGTAATTGATCTGCGGGGTGATCTGCCACCATTGCGGGCGATTGACCCGCCGCGAATAGTTGAGGTGGAATTCGCTGACGTCGTTGCTGCCGACTTTCTCGGTCAGGAAGATGCTGGGATAAAGGCCGGTTGTGTGGTAGCCGAAGCTGCCGCCGGCGCTGTCGAGCAGGTGGCCGGTATATTGATATTGTTCGAAGCGCAGGCCGGCCATATAGCTGAAGCGGTCACCCAGGTGCTGGGTGAAGCTGCCGTAGGCGGCGTAGGTGCTGTTGGTATAGCTGTAGTTATAGCTGGCGTTGGTGTCGACATAATAGCCCTGGCCGAAATTATCCTGGAAATCGTTGTAGCTGTGATTGCCGTTGAGGATGGCCTTGACGCCGGCATCGAATTTGGTCTTGCCGTCCGGGAACGGATCGGTGAAGTCGGACTGGAGGGTTAGGGTGTGGGCGCGGCCGAATCCCTGGTATTGTTGCAGGTAGGGGTTGCCGAGAGCACTGTCGCCCTTGCCGAGGTATTGCATGTTGTAGTTGCCGTGGCCGGGACCGTGGTAGGTCTCCAGGGCTGCGTCGGCGCTCCACTTTTCGTCACGCCGCTTGAAGACGTGGGTATAATCGAAATTGGCATGGCTGAAAACAAAGCTGTTGGTGCTGTAGGAGGTTCGGGCGCTGGTGGAGTCGGGGTTTCCATGGTCATCGAAGTAGTTGGTGGTCTGGGTGCCGGTCGTCGGGCGATGGCCGAATCCGATATTGCCGGAGAGGCTAAAGGTGTTGTGTTTATCCA
>Ga0207033_1024_pt3 | contig 13415 bp, 9 predicted proteins | sample Alteio_BWMinCont_35_FD_153262 | JGI IMG/M metagenome (GOLD analysis project Ga0207033, IMG submission 153262) | Enriched cells from forest soil in Barre Woods Harvard Forest LTER site, Petersham, Massachusetts, United States -... | ecosystem: Environmental > Terrestrial > Soil > Temperate forest >... | reverse complement strand
GATGTACGTTGTCCCTATAGGGCTGGCGTGGCGCCGGGCCCTGCCACAAGTCCCAATCCAGTTGCGACGGCGCGGGCGCTTCTTTGCCGGTGCCAATCGACTTCCGCACATTGCTGTACCAGGCTTTCGCGAGGTACGGCCTGCCTATCATGCCGCCGTGAATCTTTTCGACGATCTCGATGCTGTGTGGCGAAGAGCGCTGCTGCGTGCCCATCTGCACAAGCTTTCCATACTTCTGCTGCGCCGCGACCAGCATTTGCCCCTCAGCGGGATTGTGGCTGCATGGCTTTTCCACGTAGACGTGCTTGCCCGCCTGCAAGCCGGCGAGGGCCATCGGCGTATGCCAATGGTCGGGAGTGGCGATGGTGATGGCGTCCACATCCTTGCGCTCGAGAATCGTGCGAAAGTCCTTTTCTGTTGCAGGGGACTCGCCTGTCTCGCGCTGCACTGCGTCGGCGAACTTCTTGAGAATGCTGTCGTCCACATCGCAGACGTGCGAGATGCGAGCAGATTTCGTGTTCGCTTTCAGCGATGAGAGATGAGCATAGCCGCGTCCGTTAAGACCGATGACAGCAAAGTTGAGACGACCGTTGGAACCGAGAATCTGGCCATAACTCTTTGCCGTCGTTCCCACGGCCAGTCCCGCTGCACCCACTGCGAGTCCATCGAGAAACGCACGTCGTGAAACGCGAGAAGCCATGTAGATTCCTCCTACGTGATGATGTCCATAGAATCAATTCTAATCTACAGGCAAATTCACATTGCCTGATCGATGTTTGATTGACGAGCAAACGAGCTCAGCGGTTACTTGATCCGCTTAGCCTGCACGATTGTCTCGTGGTGGCCAATCGGGTCAGAAGTTGAACTTTGCACCAAGTTGAAGTTGGCGGCCGCCGGTGGCACTGGTGATATCGCCGAAGCTACTGCTGCCGAGCGTTAGGCCCGCCGCTGTACCATTGCCAGTGGTGAAGTAGAACTGCGGCGTATTGGTGACCCCAAAAGCCTCCAGGCGCAAATCCAGATTGAAGCGTTCCGTAAATCGAATCGACTTGGAGAGCGCAGCATCCAGGTTGAAGAAGTTGGGGCCGCTGAGATAGTTCCGGCCCACATTGCCGAACGCAGTCCCCGTCGCGGCAGCAAAGCTCGAGGCGGAGAACCAGGGATTGCCGATGCCGATACCATGAAGGATCTGCACGGGAGCAATCAAATTCGGCGTTTGAGTGTTGTTTGGGGCAAGAAGCCCGCCCGAAGGGGCGCTAAAGTAAAGCGGAAGACCAGACATCCATGTGAGGAAGGTGGAGACGCGCCAGCCGCCCACAACTGCGGCGCCAATTCCAGAAGAGACGAAGCGCTTGCCCTTTCCAAACGGCAGATCGTACAAAATGCTCTGTACAAAAGTATGCGTGCGATCGAAGTCGTTGCGCGCGTAATTGCGGCGTTGATTGATATAGAATGCCAGGCCTCCGTCATCGTCGGTTTGAAAGCCCATGCCTTTGCCGAAGGTGTATGAGGTAGTAGTCGCGAAACCACCCGAGAAGTGGCGGTCCAGTTTCACCTGCAAAGCGTTGTAGCTGGAAGAGTATCCCGCAAAGAGGAGATTCGTGCTGGCCGTGCGCTTGAAAGTGTTGAACTCAGGCTGACCGGCGTTGCCGAGGCCGACGACGGTGGCGGCATTGAGGTTGTAGTTAACGACGGTGTCAACGGTGTGATTGCCTACATAAGCTGTATCGAGCACGAAGTGCCCAGGCAGCGAATGCTGGATCGCCAGGTTCCACGATTCCACGTACGGATTCTTGAAATTCTGATTCACGACGAAGTATGCGGAGCCGACCGTGGGGTTGGTAATAATCCCGTTCGACGGAATGGCAGGCTGGATGAGGGCAGGGAAACCAGTCGCAAAAGTCGCAATCTGCCCGCTGGGAAGCGCGGCGGGGCCGTAGGTCGCAACGGCAGGATTGAACGAGTTATTGGCGCGTACCGGGAAATTGTAGGCGTAGCTGTTGTCAGGGAAAGGGGTATAGCTGATCCCGAAGCCGGCGCGAATGACGGTCGATTCCCTCAAACGATAGGCCAGTCCCAGGCGAGGTGCAAAGTATTTGTAATGCGTCGTGATCCCCAGGTTGTCCGGATTGCTTCCGTAGCCGCTGACGACAAGCGTATTGTTGGTGGGATCGTAATTGGAAAAGCCTCCCTTGGCAACGGGTGTGGCAGGTGGATAAAACTCCCAGCGGACTCCAAGATCCGCTGAAAATTTGGGCGTGACCACCCACTTATCTTGCACGAAGGTGAAGAATTGCCACGCTCGATAGTTCGGGAAGAAAGTGGCCAGATCGCGCCCTGCCTGGCTTGGCACATCAAGCAGGAAACTGGCGAAATCATTCGTAAAACTAGTTGTGGACTCGCCGGCGCCGGTATTGAGCGCCGTCTGGCCATCACTGAAAGTATAGACGCCGCGTGGACTGAAGGTCTGTTCCTGGAGCAAGGCATCGCGAACCCGGCGCAGGTCGGCGCCAAACTTAACGGTATGATTGCCTAAAACCTTGGTCCAGGTGTTTGCAAAGTCAATATTCGTTTCCGAGCGGATCCAAGGCAGGCTTGCCGAGTAGCCAATCAACGGATTGGAAAACCCACCGTTGATAGTAATACCGACAATCCCGCTGGTGATCGGATTGAGGTTGACGCCAGGAATGCCGAGAGTCGTCGAAGTATCTGTGCCGTAATCGCTGTTGTGAGCTTCATTATGGTACCAGCCTGCACCAAAGCGGAACTCAGCAACCAATGTATTCGAAAAAAAGCGATTATAGTTGAGGCCGGCGCTATAAGTGTTCTGAACGCCCGTTCCCTCAAAATTGCCCTGTGCGGGTCCGCCGGCTATGCCAAAAATCGGGGCTTGAAAAGTGGACGGACGCTGGTAGCTGAAACGTGCGCTCAGGCGATCCTTGTCGGTAAGGTTGGCGTCGACTTTACCATCAAAGAAATCCGTGTCTTTGTGATAAGGCAACGTAGCAAAGTAGTTGTTCGCATTGCCTGCCGAGGTTGGGTTCGGCAAAAACGCGAGGAGCTTGGCGGAGATGGGATTGACCAAAGCCACCGGAATGACGTTAGGGCAACCAGCGGCGTTGGTACAGACAGGATTATACGCATCCACAGCAGTTCCATTAGGACCCGGTACCGTTACAACACCGGGAGCGGACGAGGCGACTATTGGCTGGCGGCCCGTGCCGTCCGGATTGCCAGAATACGGGTTATAGATTGTCGTCGGCGTTCCGGTCGCTTTAGTCGCGACGTTCAAATTTCCCGAGAGCAACGCCTTGCTCGGGACGGTGATCGTATTTGCGTTGGCCTCATGGTCTTTGACCATTAGATAGTCGGCGAAGAAAAAAAGCTTATTTTTCTTGATCGGCCCGCCAATATTGCCACCAAAGTAGTTGTAAGCCAGGTGCCCCACTGACGAATCGAAGTAGTTGCGAGCATTGAAATAACTATTTCTGACAAATTCATAAGCTGAGCCGTGGTAATCGTTGGTGCCGGACTTCAAGATGACGTTTGTAACGGCCCCACTCGCACGGCCCAGTTCGGCGTCGAAATTACTCGTCGAAACATCTACCGTCTGGATGGCTTCCAGCGGCGGGATCAGGATCTGCAGCAGTCCGGTGCGTTCGTTGTCGTCGATGCCCTCGATCTGGTAATTGTTGCCCTCGCGCAGTTGGCCGTTGACTTCCGTTTGCAGGGAACTGCTTGCGTTGAAGAACTGCGAGTGCTGGAAAGTGGCGCGAGTCGTGCCCGGCACGATGTTCAGAAGATTTTGGAAATTGCGATTGGTGCCGAGCGGTATGTTCTCCGTTAGCACGGTATCGAGCTTGCGGCCAGTGTCGGCCCGCTCGGTTTGAAGGATGGGAGTTTCTGCCTCCACAGTGATGGTTTCCGACATGTTTCCAGGCTGAAGGACCAAGTCGACGCGCTCGCTGCTGTTTACGACCAGATCTATGCCTGCTCGTGACTCTCGTTTGAATCCCGTCTGTTCCGCGATGACCCGGTACGTTCCCGGCGGCAGATCCGGAAATACGTAGTTGCCGCTTTCGTTTGTCTGGGAAGCATGGCCGATCCCCGTGTTGGTTTCCGTAATGGACACCTTGGCGTTGGCGACCGAGGCCCCGGATGAGTCCGTGACCGTTCCGAGCAAAGTCGCATTGACCGCCTGTCCCATGACTGGCGCAGAAAGCCCAAAGAGTAGCGTCCCGAGGACTACGACGATCGAGAAGCGCCTCAGTCTGACGAGAGCCCTTGTGGCAGGAACTGCAAACTGTTCAGCATTTCTAACATAAGTCTTCTCCAGGCTATCGATCCAAGAGCAAGACGAACCAGATAGTTTTTTCATGACCTCACACCCCACGGCGATTCGAAAGGATTTCAGACCAATCCACAGAGAACCCACGATAGGCTTGGAACTGGTTCCACACCCTAGCTGAGCGAAAACCTTCTGTCAAGTCAGAATCTCGTGTCGTGAAGCCAATCTGTCACATCAGTTTCGACTACTCGTCCCTAGCGGGAGGATCCGCTGATCCTGCTGGGAATACCATCGCCGCTTCGGTGTGCTAGACTGACGCAGGCGTGAGGGTCGAGGGTCTCTCACCGAACCGAGCGAGACGCAACTGCGCGCGGGAGACGCACTGCCATGGAAGCGGTTCCAAGAAAAACGACGATTCGCGAGGTGGCACAGGCCGCGGCCGTTGGCATTGGAACGATTTCCCGTGTGCTCAATTCCAGTTCTCAGGTCAGCCGGGAAACGCGCGAGCGGGTGCTCGAGGCCATCCGACGTCTGGGATTCCGCCCCAACGCGCAGGCCCGCCGGATGCTCAAGCGACGCTCAGAAATGGTCTGCTTTCTCCTGAGCAATCGCGATTTTCTCCATCCGTTTCATGCGCGCATCTTGCAAGGCGTTGAATCTTATGCAAGCGGCTTGAAACAGCACGTGTTGTTCGCCGCGCTGCATTATTCCCCGCGAACGCCTCCCGAAAGGATCGACCTGCCTCCGGTCCTTCAGGAGCATGGCTTGATTGACGGGCTCATTCTGGCGGGGACGATCTATCCGAATCTTCTCCGCAGGATCGAATCCATCCACATGCCTTTCGTGGCCTTCAGTAACAACGTGGTTGGAATGGGCGACGAACAGCAATTCGACCAAGTAGGTTTCGATGATTTCAATGGGGCATTCCAATCCACTCGTTACCTGATCGGCGAGGGTCATCGCCAGATCGTTTTCGCGGGAGATACCTCCTACCCCTGGCTTCGTCGCCGATTCGAAGGCTACCGGCAAGGAATGCGCGAAAGCAAACTAAAACCTGTCTTGATCATGGCGCGAAATCCTCAGAGTTTCGTCGATTTCGGTCAAAAGAGCGCAGAGCGAATCCTCGCTCGACAGCCGCGACCCACTGCTGCCGTAGCCGGCAACGACGAAATCGCGTACGGACTTTGGCGATCGCTGCAGCGGCACGAAATGAAAGTGCCCGGCGATATCAGCCTGGTGGGATTTGACGACCGCGAAGAGGCCCTTTTGATGGACCCCCCGCTTTCGACCGTCCGCGTCCACAAAGAAGAGATCGGCGAAACCTGTATGAAAATGCTTCTCGAGCGGCTACATCATCCGCGAATGACCTTCAGCCAGCGCATCCTGCCTACCGAATTGGTGATCCGCGGGACTGTGCGCCAACTGTGAAAGGCCCGACAACCCGCCAGATGACCATGGCCGAACTAGCCAGCCAAACCTACCGCATCAAGACTCGTTTCGGTTCGTTACAAAACGGCAGGGAGATGGTTATGAAGTGATGGAGTAACCGTAGGCGCGAATGGTTTCCACAGCTTCACTCCGACTTCCGGCGTCCACCTGCTTCAAGATTCGATGGATGTGATTCCTTACCGTAAACTCGGAAAGATTCAAATGCGAGGCAATTTCTTTGTTCGTGAGACCTTTGGCCACCAGAGTGACCAATTGTTGCTGGCGCAAAGTTAGATCGGGTTTTGCAGTTGAGTTTTGAAGGGGCAACTCTTTGGCGGTTTGAGCAACGAACCGAAATAACGCGGAGCAAAGCTGCGGAGGACATACGGCCTCTCCGCGAGAAACGGCACGCACAGCGGCGACGACGTCCGAAGCAGAGGCGTCTGGCAACAAATATCCCGCTACGCCTGAACGGACGGCATCCAGGAATTGTTCCGCGTCGGGTTCCATCCCGATGAGGACGGTTTTAAAACCGGCCCTTCCGCCATTCTGGACAGAAACACTCGCCGGCAGCCATTCATCTTGGCAAGAGTCGGCGACCAGGACATCACATTGGGTTTCGAGTACCTCTCGAGGGGCAGTCTCGCCTCGCCCGCCCTGGCCGACTACTAGGAGGTCGGGGCGTTTGCGAAATAATCGACCGAGCGCTTCGCGCAGCAAGCGCCCCTCAATCAGCAGGTACACGCGGATCGAGGAGACGGGGACGATCTCGTTTAAAGAGCCCATTCTTTTTGCGATCAGACCTGTTCCGGACAACGAGTCCCAGTTGAGTATGAATCAGTGTTGGTGCTCGTTGAGTCGCAGAAGCAAGGTAACTTTAGTGTCTCGCTAGTGTCAAGTAAAAGTAATACAACACCCATTAATGCTGCCTTGCGGAGGCAAGCTGCATAGAAGTCTCGCAGATGCTGCCGCGTGTGGGTATATGGATGCCAGTTTCCCTATGCGGGGTTTGCCGGGGTACAGAACATTCCCTGAAAATCTCCAATTCAGGTGTCGTCTTTAGCCGACAGTTCTGGTTGATGCAAAATCGGTATTCAGCCAGAATTGCTTGGTACCTGGCTCGATTCCGACATGGTTCGTCCGGGAGAGCTCCTTTTGAATCTTACGCTAATTGCCAGAGAATTCGCTATTTGTGTGCTGCCAGAATTGCAAGGAGCTCCCATGGAAAATGCGATCAACCGGGCAGAAGGCTGCGTGTCTAGGACGACCGACGCCGGCAAATCAATTTCAAGCGCAAGCAAAAAGTCTCCCGTCACTACGGTGGTGTTTAGGTTGGTCCGCGCCCCAGCCGGAAAGGCGAAAAACAACGCGAGAGCACCCGTTTGAGCGCTTCCCATGGTCGGCCGATGTGATGCGGACCGTTCCTTTCGCCACCGTCGTTTTTCGACAATTGTTCGCCCTGGCCACCGCGCCAGTTACCCGGCAGGCGTCATTTTGCAATCTCGTGGTTGTCCGCTTCACCGGCGCGCGGTACGGTGAATAAAACACGGCGCAAGCCGTGAGCTCGCCGTCAGTCAATCGTGCTAGGTTTGGCTGATCAATTCGGCCAGACGGTTCTTTAGCAGATCTATCTCATTCGAATAGGAGCCACCCGTAAGATGAAAAGCCTCCACAAGCTGATGTTTGGTGTCTTTGCGCTACTGCTCTTTTCTCCTGCGTTTATCTCTGCAAAGCCGCAACCTCCGAAGGAGCATCCGGCGTATCTTCACGCTCTGACGGATCTCCGACACGCACGCGCCAATCTGCAGCACCCCGATGGAGGCGAATTGCGTGAACAGGAAAAGAAGGCCATTCACGAAATCGATGAGGCCATCACCGAAATTAAAAAAGCGTCCATCGACGACGGCAAGGATCTGAACGATCATCCCGCAGTAGACGCGGGCCTCGATTGGCGCGGGCGTCTTCACCGTTCACTCGAACTCGTCAACAAAGCCCACAACGACGTCGCCCGGGAAGAAGACAATGGCGCGGCTCAGGGCCTCCAGCAGCGCGCACTCGAGCACATCGACAAGGCCCACAAACACATCGAGGAAGCTATTCACCTCGTCGAGTAATCTTACGTAATTGTTTTGCTTCTCCGGACGCCGCGGCAATCTTCAGCCGCGGCGTTCATTTCTATTGCAGCGAATTACAGCCTCGGGAAGAGTTACTGAAGCTGTTCGTAGACCGTTTTCGCTTCTCGAAGCCGCTTCAGCACATACTCCTTTTCGGCGAGCGAATTCCAGTCGGGATAGAGTGATGTCGTATCGATCATGCGGTCAATCCACGCCGCAAAATACCTGGCGTCCAGTGGCGAACGCGGCGTTTTGCCCCCAATCATTACGTAAACCGGACTCGTCGTTGCATACACATACTTGTCCAGCACCGGATATTCCGCGTCCTCACTCGAAGCTCGCAGCGCGCACCATCCGCTCTCCCTCAGCGGCACTGCCCCGGTAATGTCTGCGGAATCCCGCGCCCCTTGAAGCTTTAGCGTCTCGGTGACTCGCCCGTTGCAAACCACCTCAAAATGATCCACCGGCACAATCGACCGCAGCTTCGCCGTAAATGGCACCGCCGCCTGCGCGCCATCAAATTTCAGCTCATCGCCAAGCCGTTGGCCCCCAAGGGTAAATTCAATCAACGGCCCGTTCGTCGCAAAGGTCCTGCCTTTTTTCAGTGCTTCGAACCAGATCTCTATATTCAGCGGCCACCGCGGCACCCATGCGTACACTCGATCCATTCCCACATGCCCGCGAATCGGCGCTGCATAGTCCGCCGTTGCGTCCGTTCCCGCACCCGCTGGCAATCGAAATCCGAGATTCAGCAGCTTGTACCAAACCGCCGCCGTCGATTTGTGATCACTGAATCCCACGATCTCCATGTAATCGAGCTTTCCCAACGCTACGTCTACCGGCAGTTCATCCGTAATTTTCTCCGGGGGATTCGCAAATGGATCAGGCACTTCATCGAAGGGATGCACCGCTCCCACCATCGCTCCCTGCGCATGAGCCATGTCATATACATCTGCATTCATCGGGTACAAGCTCGCCGCCGCCGTGTTCGGATATCCCGCATATCCAGGCAAAAGGAGATGGTCCTTCATGTTCAGCAGTCCGCGATGGCCCCAATAACTGGTATGAAATTCTTGTCCCTCGAGCAGCAATACATCCTGGTCTCCATCGGCTGCTCTGCTGCGGTAGGTAATGTCGGGAAAGCGTTGCTCCTTGTTCACAATCAGGTTGTTAATAATCTCCAGCCCTTCCGCTTCTGCCTGATCGCGCAGGTTTTCCGGAAAGTTCACATATGTTCCTCCGTAGTTCATATGTACGTGTAAATCGCTGCTCACCCAGCGGCCAGGATTGTCCTTCGACCAATCCAATGGTTTGAGAGAAATCCTCACCGATTCGCTGCTGCCGCTTTTCACCTGAATCTTTTTGTGTTCAGGCCGGTACTCAAACCCTTTTTCTACGTCGATAGTGATCTCTCCCGCCGGAACATCAATGTTCTGCTGGTCAGAATAGGACGCTCGGGTGTCGTGAAAATAGTGCGATTCAAACGCCGTCTGTTTCCGATCGAATCCGTCGTCCGCATGAATCCACGCGCCTTTGGGAGCCCAGAATCTGCCGCTAGCATCCGTAATGGAAATGCGCGCCATGGTAGGGTTTCCGTCCGCGTCCACTACGGACACTTCCAATCGCGCTCTCGAACGAAGGAAACCTCGCTCCTCCACTTCTATCTGTTTTAGCGCGCCTCCTGGAATATCTTGAAGCCAAATCTCGGTGTTTCCGCTGCGATTGGAGATCAGGGCTAGTTTCTTCCCGTCAGGCGACCATCGAGCGCTCACATCGTTCCATCCGCTGCCCTGGTCAGAGAATTGCTTGGCTGCTTGGCGTTCTTCTATGGTGTAGGAAATCGGAAACGCGTCGCCGCCTTTTGCGGGCATCACCCACAATTGGTGCCACTGCTGTCCCAAATACGAGCTGTAAACCATGCGCGAGCCGTCCGGCGAAAAGTCCGGACGCGCTTTCCAGTTCGTTTCTTCGTAGTGAATTTCATTTGCCTCGGCGCCGGGCTCCGCGCGCATCTTCCAAAATCCGCCGGTCCCATGAATGTGTCCGCGATTCGAAATAAACAGAATCTCTTTCCCGTCGCGCGTCCAAACCGGGCTGATCTCCGTATCAAACACGCTGTAGTAATAACGCGGCAGCTCACTCTTCGTTTCTCCCGTCAGCCGCACCGTGTTCTCGAGTTTTCCGTCGTTCACATCTGCGCGAAAAACATGAAACCGTTTGTTGTACGCGGTCGAAACAAAAACGATTCGTTTTCCGTCTGGCGACCACCGTGGCTCCACATTCACCGCGCCGCCGCTCGTCAGTTTTTGTGATTTTCCAGAACGCAAGTCCAGCAGCAACAATTCCATCGCATCTTTCTGATACGAAACATAAACGATGCTCTTTCCATCCGGCGACCAATCCGGCTGATAGTCGTACCCCGGCCCATCGGTGAGCTGCTGCGCTGTCCTCGAATCGATCTTCTGGCGCCACAGCGATCCAGCCATCGAGTACACCACTTCTTTAGAGTCCGGCGACCACGCCACGCTGCTCGGACCGCTCGTCAGTTGGGGCAAATACATTTCGCGGAAATAATAAGGATGCGGCAGATCGATTTGCTGCAAAACCGGACGACGCTGCGCCGAGACCGGCAAGACCGCCGCCGTGAGCGCAGTAAGAAGCAGCAAACCTCTTTTGAGCACGTTAGGCCAGGCCTGCTTTGGAAAGCGGCAATTCGCGGATGCGCTTGCCCGTCGCTGCAAAAATGGCATTGCATAGCGCGGGCGCAAAAGCGGGCAATCCCGGCTCGCCCACTCCTCCCGGAGGAGCGTCACTCGGCACAATGTGCACGTGCACTTCGCGCGGCGCAGTATTCATTCGGGCCACCGGATAAGTGTCAAAGTTGGATTGGTCGATCACGCCGTTCGTTGCCGTGATTGCTCCATAGAACGCGACGCTCGTTCCCATCACCGCCGCGCCCTCGAACTGATTCGTAACCATCGCCGGGTTCACGACGGTTCCGGCATCCAGAGCAGAATCCACTCGGTCTACGTGCACACGCCCTGCGTCATCGATATGCATCTGCACGACGGAGGCAACATACGTCAGAAAGCTCCGGTGCAAGGCAATGCCCATCCCGGCGCCGTTGCCCGGCCTGGTCTTTGCCCAGCCCGATTTTTCCGCGGCTGTTTCCACCACCCGCTTGAACCTCGCCGTGTCGATGGGATATTGCTCGTAGCTTCCGCCGTAGTTGGAATAGTCTTTCGGCAACTCGCTCTTCGGAATGATGCGGTCCGGCCCCAAAAGTTCGAGCGCGTATTCGACCGGATCTTTTCCGGCCGCTCGGGCCAGCTCATCCTCAAAGGACTGAATCGCGAAAGCATGATAAATGTTGGCCACCGAGCGCAGCCATCCGATGCGGACGTGCGCTGTGGCCGGGCCGTTCTCGGAGCGGTGATTCGGGATTGCGAAAGGCAAGTCGCTGAAGCCCAGCCCAAGTTCGCCCGCATCCGAATACATCTCACCTGCTTTAAACGTCGAGCCGATCGGAGGAAACACCGTCCGCTGCAGCCAGGCGGTCGGTTTTCCGTCGTCGGCCAGCGCCGCTTTCATGTACATCGCGGAGACCGAATGGTAGGTGTCAAACTGGATGTCGTCTTCGCGGCTCCAGACCACTTTTACCGGCTTTCCCGTTTTTTTCGAGAGCACCGCCGCTTCAACCGCGAAGTCAGGAAACGATTTCCGGCCAAACGCGCCGCCCAAAAGCGTGACGTGAACCGTTACGTCTTCTTTTTTCGCGCCGACAGCTGCCGCGATCGCGTCGCGCGCACCAACGGGGCTTTGCGACGGCGCCCACACTTCTACTTTTCCATCTTTGTAAACCGCGAGCGCCGCGGGAGGCTCCATCGCAGCGTGCGCCAGCAGCGGCGCATAATACTCCGCCTCGACAGTCTTTCCGCCTTTCGCAAAGGCCGCGTCCACATCGCCAACTTCTCGCACCACTTTTCCCGGCTTACGCGCCGTTTCCTGTAATTCTTTTTTGTATGGATCGGAATTGAAGACGTTGTGAGCGCTGCTCTCCCACTCGATCTTCAATTTTTTCTTGCCCTGGAAAGCCGCCCAAGTATTGTCTGCGAGCACGGCCACGCCACCGAGCGCTTGATAAAGAACGGGTGGCTTGAAGGTGTCGATAGTCGCGGTTTGCTTCACGCCGGACACGGCCAGCGTCGCCGAATCATCCAGCGATTTTACGGTGCTGCCGAGTACAGGCGGATGCGCCACGCTGGCATAGAGCATCCCCGCCATGTGCGTGTCCTGCCCGTATTTGGCTTTGCCGGAGCACAAGTCTTTCAAGTCATAACTCACCGCCGGCTTCCCGATGTAGCGCCATTCGCTGCGCGGCTTCAGCTTCAACTCTTCTTTCTTGGGCACTTCCAGTTTCGAGGCCGCCGTTGCCAGCTCGCCGTATCCTAGGTTTTTTCCCGATGCTTGGTGGATTACCTGGTGGCGTTCCGTCGAACATTCCGTTGCCGGAACGCCCCATTGCTGCGCCGCCGCGCGCACCAACATGAGCCGCGCCGTTGCTCCGGCCTCGCGCAGCGGCACAAAAAAGCTGGTCACGGAGTGCGACCCATCCGTATCCTGGTCGCCGTATTTCTCATCGCCGGTGGCTTGCACGACCTGTACGCGCGCCCAATCCGCATCCAGTTCTTCCGCAACGATTCGCGGCAACGATGTGCGTACTCCATTTCCCATCTCCGAGCGGTGCGCGATAACGTATGTCGTTCCGTCCGTGCCAATCGCCAGATACACGCTGGGTTGCAGCGGAGCTTTCTCTGACGGCGGAAATGGATCGCCCCCGGCGCCGCCGGCTGCCGCCGCGAATAGCTGCTCCGGCATCACAGAAACGCCGAGAACAAACGCGCCCGCTCCCAGCATTCCTCTTAGAAAATCGCGCCGGCTATTTCCGGCTTCGCGCTCGACTGCGAAAATGTTTTCTATGCGAACCATGGCGCCCCCATCTGCATCTAAAGTCTCCTGCCAACCCTGGTGCATCATCCTACCGCCAAATCGGATACTTGCAAGCGTGCTTAGGACACCTGCCACGCACCGAGCGCGCGGCGCAAATCCACGAGTTGGCCAAGGTGGTAGGAGTTGTGGTCCGCGAGAAGCAGCGCTTCGCGCAAAATCGTTTGGCCTTGACCATGCGGTATTTTGGCGAACAGATCGGTGCGCGGGTTTCGCACCAGACGGACCATCTCTTCCAGATCGCGTTGGAACGCCGCCACGCTTTCCTTCCAGGCTACCTCATTGGCGGGCACCGGCGTTTTTTGGCCAGTATCCGTCTGGAAAATTCGGCGAGACGTGTTTTGGATTTCTGCTGAAGTCCACGATGTCCCACTGCGCGAGCCGCGCGTGTTCGAGCAACTGCCAGCCCGTGTGCGGAAGAGAGTTCGCGAATGTCCCATATTTCTCAGCCGGGAAATCGTCCAGAGCGTCCATGAAATGGACGTGCGCGCCTCCGCCTTTTAGCAGGTAAACTACCTGCTCGCGCAAATCGCGGTCTGAGTTGCGAAGCGGCTTTGAAGAGACTTTTGTGATTGGTT
>Ga0207033_1038_pt2 | contig 13432 bp, 9 predicted proteins | sample Alteio_BWMinCont_35_FD_153262 | JGI IMG/M metagenome (GOLD analysis project Ga0207033, IMG submission 153262) | Enriched cells from forest soil in Barre Woods Harvard Forest LTER site, Petersham, Massachusetts, United States -... | ecosystem: Environmental > Terrestrial > Soil > Temperate forest >... | reverse complement strand
CATTCCCAGCTCAATTCCCTGGCCCGCTCATTCAGGATGTCCTGCAGGCCGATACTGGTCGCTTCGTAGCTGACGGTCGTATCGGATGCCCGGTCTCTCAGCATATTGTAGTAAGTAAGCGCCTGAGCCTGGGTGCCGCCGGTTCCACCTCTCAGCACGGCTTCCGCATAGATCAGGTGCTGCTCGGCAAGTCGGAAGAGCGGGAAGCTCGTGGTGCAGTACGTTGCGGCGCCTGCCGGAGGCTGGCCTTTGGAGGTAACGTTCTGGAATTTCACAGAAGGATAGCCATCCGTAAAAGTGCTGATGCTGGAGATCGATTCCGACTGCCCCGGAGTATAGAACAGGGAGCGCTTGTCAGTCGCCCCGGTTAGGTCAGGAAAAAGATTGGGGATATTGGCCGTTGTCCTGTTGCCTCCCCATCCGCCCGTGGGAACACCATATTTGGCCGGATTCATCGAACCGCCTATTTCGGCATTGATGATGAAAGTAGTTCCGCCGTAGTTCTGGGTGTTGACCCCGTCATAGGCGATAGAGAGAATCTGCTCGGTATTGGTCGGCGCATCGTTGTCGGCGAGGAAGTTGTCCTGGAATTTGGGAAGCAGGGTGTAGCCACCGTTGTTGATGACTTTGCTGGAATAGGTGATGGCATCGGTGTAGCGGGCAGTCCCCGTATAGGTCTGGGCATTCAGGTATAACCTGGCCAGCAGGGCCCAGACGCAAGCCTGGTCGGCCCGGGCGTATTCGTTCCTTCTCGCCGGGACCATAGCGTTGGTGCCATCCAGGTCTTTCAATTCGGATTCGATATAAGAGAATAGCGAATCCCCTGAGACTTGCGGCGGGAGATAGGTCCCTACGCCAATCGGGCTTTTCTCCGTCACAAAGGGCGCTTTGCCGAACAGGTCGAGCATTTCCCAATAATCGAAAGCTCTCAGAAACCTGGATTCGGCGATATAATAGTTGAGGTCCGTCAGCGCAGCGCCTTTGAAATTCCCTTTTGCTGCGTTGGCTTCCTGTATAAAGGCATTGGCAACGGTAACCTGATACATCATCCGGAAATACAGCCCGAGAAGGATGGCATTACTCGAGTTCCAGGACATGTCGTGGAAATCCGGAACACCCGGGTCGTTCCATGCGCATACGGCTTCGTCGGTACTCAGTTCGGAGGCGTCCCATAGCAGCCGCACAAAATCGGAGGTCCCGGGGTCGATGCCAACCAGGTTGGTGCTACCCGAGCCGTTGCTGCCGGTGAGAGCATAAGCGGCATATACCTGTGCCAAAGCCTGTTTGGCACCCGAATCGGTACTGAAGACCTGCGCCGCAGTCACTGAATTTGGCGGCTGGCGATCCAGCTTCTTCGAGCAGGAAACCAGCGTTCCTGCGGCAAGCATTGTCGCTATCGCTATCGTTAAAATATTGTGTTTCATATATTCAAGCATTTATTATAGTATTACGTATAATTTAGAAATTAAGACTTGCTCCGATCGTATAATTTCTAGGCCGGGGGTAAATATTATTATCGACACCGTAGCTCACTTCCGGATCCTGACCGGTGTATTTAGTGATCACAAAGACATTCTGGCAATTGGCGCTCAATCTCAGGCTGGCGGAACGGGATATCCGGCCAAGATTATAGCCGATCTCGATATTATCCATCCGCAGGAAAGAGGCATTCTGGACATAATAGTCCGAATAGTATTGCGGGGCGTAAAAATGGCTCTTATAGATATCCGTTGACGCATTCGTCAGATAGTTGAGCGGGTTCAGCATATACTCCGTGACGCCAAGGTCCGCGGATACGTTGTTATATATATAATTGCCGATGTTGGCCCGCGCTACGAATTTCAGGCTCCATTTCTGATATCCAAAGGTGGAGGTCAAACCCATGATGACCGGGGCAAAAGGGGAGTGATCGCGATACGCGTCCGCGGAAGGCGGCGGAGTGATGACCCCGTCGCGGTTGCGGTCCACAAAAACACCTTCCAGGGGCTGGCCGTTTTTGCCATACACCTGCTGAAGAACAAAAAAGGAATAGGGATCATACCCGACTGTCTGGATCTGGATCATATTACCCGTGCCGCCGGAGATAGCGCCCGCCTGGATCCCATAGAAATTGCTGCCAGGTTGCCCAACCGTTAGCTTGGTGATCGTATTCTTGTTATAGGCGATGTTGTAATCCACGTCCCAGGTAAACTTCCTGGTTTTGATAACATTGACGCTCAGGGCCAATTCGACCCCATGGTCGGTCATCGTCCCTATATTCGCCGTCAGGTTATTGGTAAAATTGGTACCCGCCGGAACCGACGCTGGGAAGAACAGGTCGGAAATCGACTTATTGTAATAGTCTACGGAACCGATGATCCGGCCCTGGAACAGGCTGAAATCAAGACCCACATTGGTGGAAGTGGTCTGTTCCCATTTGATGTTGGCATTAAAGGCGGCAGGTGTGTAGGTATTATAAAAGGTACTACCGAATTTATACTGCGAAGAGTTGACACTCAGCGAATAGACGGGGACGAATTCGTAATTGGGGATACCGTCCTGGTTCCCCGTAACGCCATAGCTGGCCCTTAGTTTCAGGTCGGTCAGCCAATTGACCCCGCTGAGAAATTTCTCCTGTTTGATCCGCCAGGCTGCGGCTACGGCCGGGAAAGTCCCCCAGCGATTAGAAGGGCCGAACTTTGATGAACCATCTTCCCGGATGGAGGCGGTCAGGATATATTTCTGATCGAAGGTATAGATCAGCCGGCCGATATATGAGATCATCGTGTAGTCAGCCGGGTTCGTGGGATATACGGGGACCGAACCGCTGAGGGTATCGTGGTGAGCATCATACGAGAGATAATTATACTGGGTAGTCGCCGTATTGGCATACGTATACACCCCTGTCAGGTTGATGTTGCTCTTGATGGATTTGACATCCTTAATATAATTCAACTGGTAAGTGCCGACCACATAAGTGGTGTTGGTCTTATATTTACTGTTGAGCCCGGGTCCCGGCGAATTAGAGGCCTGCTGGGCTGCATTGGCGGGCACTTTGTTCGTACCGTAGCCGGTAGAGGCGTCATAGCCCACATCAGCGATGGCATGTAATCCGCTAACATGTGGGATTTGATAGTCGACATGCAGATTGCCGATGCTGACGCCCGCATTGCCGGAGTTGTTATCCTGTTCGAGGAGTGCAAGCGGGTTCTTGGTGGCAAGTGCGTTCAAAGCTCCGGTTGTCCGGTTGGTCCATTCGAAATAGCCGCCCCAGGCGCTTCCTTTCTGATACGGTGATTGAGTAGGATCGAAGGTAGGCGCCGAGCCGACTGCGCTGGTGTTGGCGAAACGCGAGGCTGTCCACGTGCCGTTCAGGTTCAGGTCAATCTTCAGGTGATCGTCCAACAGGCGGGGCGACAGGTGGATGCCCACGGTTCCCCGTTGGAGATTGTCCGTTTTCAGGATCCCCTGCTCGTCATGATACCCTAAGGAGACCCTGTATGGCACAGCGCCCGCTGTACCCGATACGCTGATGTTATCGTTGTTCGTTATGGCCGTCTGGTAGATCAGTTTCTGCCAGTTTGTATTAGCGCCGCCCATCATATCCGCAAAGGTCGAATCGGCCGGGTTGGCAGCCACCTGGCTGTTGACATAGTTCCGGAACTGGCCTGCGCTCAGGACAGGCAGGTATTTCGCGATCGTGCCCGCCGTAACGGAAGTATTGAAGTTGAAGATCGGACTTCCACTCGCGCCCCTTTTAGTGTTGATCATGATGACGCCGGCGGAAGCCCGCGAACCGTAAATAGCGGCTGAAGCAGCGTCTTTCAGCACGGTGATATTCGCAACGTCGTCCGGGTTTAGAAAATCCAGCGGGTTTGAAATCCCGGCCGTTGTAGTGATCTGGTTATTTGTGCCGGCCGGCAACTCCATGCCATCGAGAACGTATAACGGGTCGTTATTGCCGTTGATTGAAGAAAGCCCGCGGATGCGGATCGTGCTGGAACTACCGGGCTGGCCGCCATTCGAAGTCACGGAGACACCCGCTATCTTACCTGCTATCAGCTGGTCGATGCTGGTAATGGCCCCATGCTGAAAATCTTTGGCATTGACGGAGGCGACGGCTCCCGTCAGGTCCTTCTTCAGCATGGTCCCATAACCGATAACAACTACTTCGTTCAGGTTGGAAATTGTGGCGGAAAGAATGATCAGACCGGAGCCGCCGACGGGGACCCGCCGGGCGCCATAACCTACGGCAGAAACCAGCAACGTCCTGTCTCCCGGAGCTACGGTCAGGTGGTAGACACCGTTAGCGTCTGTAGTAGTGCCCCTCGAGGTACCAGGAATGCTGATCGACGCTCCGGCCAAAGGTTTGCCGGCCGAATCGGTGATCTTGCCGGTAACCACCGTGTTTTGACTAAAAGCCGGCATTCCCAGGAGCACCAGCAGGCAGAGCACTCCAGCTCTCACAAGCAATCGCATTTTACTCATATGTGCAATCGTTTTAGTTATTAATGTGTAAAAATTACACATTTAATCGTGTAAATATTACACAATGATAGAAAAAAAATTTATCCTACCAATTTTTTGTTAAAGATTTCGGTAAACTTTTTTGTTAACGCGGTCAAAAGTCAATTCCGAACCACTTTTTCCGCTCTTTTTTCTGGTATTTTTCGTAGTTGAAGCGGTACAATTTCCCCGGCCGGTGGGGTACGTCGGCCTCCAGTTCGCCGGTATCTTCGAGCAGGTCCATGGAAAAGAATTTCTTCCGGAAATTACGCCGGTCCAGCTTGACGTCCAGGATAGCTTCATAGAGGTTCTGCAATTCCCGCAGCGAAAACTTTTTTGGCAGAAGGCTGAATCCAAGCGGATGTTCCTGGATTCTTTTTTGGAGCCATTCATAGCAGACGTCCAGTATCTGGCGGTGGTCGAAGGCCATCTCGGAAAGGGTCGTTACCCGGTGCCAATGCAGTTCATTGTCCAGGATTTTCAGCTGATGGTGCTCGATATTGATCAGCGAGCAATAGGCGATGGTCACGACACGGGCGGCAGGATGCCGGGCAGTCTCACCAAAGGCCTTGACTTGTTCGAGATATACATCGTCCATACCCGTACGTTCGCGGAGGACGCGGTAGGCGGCCTGGTCCAGGTCTTCACGGTTATTGACCAGATCGCCCAGCAAGCTCCATTTATTCTCATATTTCTGAAAATCCGATTTGATAAGAAGGACTTTCAGCTCATTGTCATCAAAACCAAAAATGACGCAGTCCACTGAAATACCAATAATCCCATCATTCTCCAATTCCTTCAGGATGGTCTTGATATCTTTCTGACCGGCGGCAGTTACGTCCCTCGACTGGGAGCTTTTATTTTGGATAATTTCGGGACTCATGGAACTACGAATTTAGTCAATTTAAAATGCGATTCACTTAAATTTGAGGGATTAAAATTGACCTATGTACTCTTCCGACCAGACGCATCGCCTGCAAAAACTGTCCGCAAGCCTGCTGTCCGCAGCAAAGGAAAACAATCTGGGCAAGGCCCGGGTGGAGGAGCTGAGGGAGGTGTTGCGTTTTCACGAATATCGTTATGCCATCCTCAACGAGCCGCTGATCTCGGATTTCGAGTATGATACCTTATATAAGGCGCTGGAAAAAATAGAACAGGAGAGTCCGGAGCTGGTCAGCCCCGATTCGCCGACCCAGCGGGTGGCCAGCGGATTAACAAAAGACTTCCCGACCGTACAGCACCTGGTTCCGATGCTGTCGCTGGAAAATTCGTACAACGAGGCGGACCTGCTGGACTGGGACCGGAAGGCCCGCGAATTGACCGGTCTTGATCTATTGGACTATTGTATAGAGCCAAAATTCGACGGCGCCAGTATTTCCCTGATCTATGAGAACGACCGGCTGCTGCGCGGCGTTACCCGCGGGGACGGCGTTGCCGGTGACGAGATCACGACCAATATCCGGCAGATCCGCTCCGTACCGCTGTCCGCCGCTTTCTCCCGGTATGGCATCCAGCTGATCGAAATCCGGGGCGAAGTCCTGATGAATAAGAGCAATTTTGCAAAGTACAATGAACAGCTTGCCGAACAGCATCTTCCGCCGCTGGCCAACCCGCGTAATGCCGCTGCAGGATCGCTGCGGATAAAAGACCCGAAAGAGGTGAGCCGCCGAAACCTGGAAGCCTTTCTCTATCATGTCAGCTATTTTACGCCGGCGACCGATGACGCGGCCCTGGCGACACATAGCGGCAGCCTGAAGATGCTCTGGGACCTGGGCTTCCGCAGTCCGCAAAAAGAGCTGAAGACGGTGAAGGGTATCCAGGCTGTTGTGGAATACTGCCATGCATTCGAACAGCAGCGGGACGGCTTGCCTTATGAGATCGACGGGATGGTGATCAAGGTCGATTCTATTGCGCTCCAGGAACGGATGGGGATGACGACCCACCACCCCCGCTGGGCTATCGCCTTTAAATTCAAAGCCCGTCAGGCGACTTCCATCCTTCGAAAAGTAGAGTTCCAGGTGGGCCGCACCGGGAGCATTACCCCGGTCGCCAAGATCGATCCTGTCCCCCTTAGCGGGGTGACCGTCGGCTCCATTTCCCTGTTCAATGAGGACGTGGTCCGCGAAAAAGATCTGCGCATCGGGGACCAGGTGCTGGTCGAACGGGCGGGGGACGTTATCCCATATATTGTCAAGCCCCTGACGGAAGTACGTACCGGAAAGGAAAAACCCATCGTCTTCCCTACGCACTGCCCGGTCTGCGGGGACAAGCTGGTGAAGCCGGAAGGGGAGGCCGTCTGGCGTTGTGTCAATATCACCTGCCCGGCGCAGGTAGTAGAGCGCATCATCCATTTTGCCAGTAAAGACGCGATGGATATCCGAAGTTTTGGCGAAGCCAACGTCCGGAAATTTTATGAGCTGGGTTTTCTCAAAGATATCCCGGGGATCTACCGCCTGCCTTATGATAAGATCCGGGAACTGGAGGGGTATGGTGAAAAGAGTGTCAGCAACCTTCAGGCAGCGGTTGAAGCCTCCCGGCAGCAACCCCTGCACCGGCTGATCTTCGGATTGGGTATCCGTTATGTCGGCGAGACTACGGCCAAAGTCCTCGCCGCAGCTATCGCTCACCTGACGGATCTGGCCGGCTACTCTTCCGAAGACCTGCAGAACCTGGAAGATGTGGGGCCCAAGGTCGCCACCAGTGTCTATCAGTTCTTTCACAATCCTGACAACCTGCATCTGATAAAGGAGCTGGAATCCCTGGGACTAGCCCTGGAAAGCAAGAAATCCAGGACCACCGCGGGGGGCAACCTGGATGGCCAAACGTTCTTGTTCACCGGCACGCTGAACCGGCTCAAACGCGCGGAAGCCGAGGCGGCGGTTGAAAAAAACGGCGGCAAGCTACTGAGCGGAGTCAGCAGCAAGCTGAATTACCTGGTCGTCGGGGACGACGCCGGCAGCAAGCTGGAGAAGGCCAAAAAAATCCCTGCCATCCATATACTCACGGAAGACGAATTCGTCGAGCTCATAACGGGGCAGGGGAAACAAGAGTCGTGAAAAACATATAATAATATTTTCTTACGTTACTGGTAATTCGAAATTCTTTTTCGTAACTTTAAGAAAATTGCTAGGCATGATTAGAAAACTTACCGGCGAAGTGTGGAAACCATTACAGTTTCCCGGCTGGAAACAACTCCGAAAAAAATACGCACTTTCTTCTCTGGGTCGCGTTGCCAGCTACTCGGAAGATGTGCTCGCCGACGGCAAATTGCTGAACGGCAGCCTGACTACCGGTTACAAGACCCTGAATCTGCACCGGCCAGGCAACAACGGCACTCTCTATATCCATCGGGAGATTGCCCGTCTTTTTCTATCCAAAGCGTCGCCAAAGCACAAGTATGTGATCCATGTGAACCACAACAAGCTGGAAAACGCCGCTAAAAATCTTAAATGGGCGACCCTGGAAGAGATGATCGACCATCAGCAAAAGAGCCCTGCGAAAATTGCCTACAAAAAGGTTCAGGCGAATCGTACGGTAGGACTGAAGCTCACCGCTTCCCAGGTAAAGACCATCAAGAAAACCTTATCCAGTAAAAACCGGCAGCTGACCATTAAAAAGCTGGCAGAGAAGTACCGCGTCAGCGAAATGACCATGTACCGCATCAAGAGCGGCGAGAACTGGGGAAGAATCAAATAGAACGAATAACCGACTATGCTTAGAGCTTCTACTCTCAAATTCCTTAAAGACCTCAAAAAGAATAACAACAAGCCCTGGTTCGAAAAGAATAAGTCCTTATACCTGGATGCAAAAGAAGATGCCGAACATTTCGTTGAGCAATTGATCGAAGGTTTTGGAAAAAGCGATGCCGATATAGCACCCTTACTGCTAAAGGATTGTACCTACCGCATCTATCGTGACGTCCGATTCTCCGGCGATAAGACACCTTATAAAACCCATATGGGCGCCTATATGAACAAGGGCGGCAAAAAAATGCCGACAGCGGGTTACTATTTCCATTTAGAACCGGGCCGCAGCATGACGGGCGGCGGCTTGTGGATGCCGATGCCGCCGGAGCTGGGTAAGGTCCGGCAGGAGATCGACTATAACTATGCAGCCTGGACGAAGATCCTGGGTGACCGCCGGTTTAAAAAATTCTTTCCGGACGGCCTGGAGCAGGGAGAGATACTTTCCAGGCCGCCCAAAGGATACGACGCGGAGAATCCGGCCATCGGGTTTCTGAAATTGAAAAGCTTTGTCGTAACGCACAAGCTCACGGACGAGCAAATATTGTCCCGCTCCCTGTTGAAGGAAGTCCTCAACACTTTCGAAGCGATGAAGGAATTTGTCTATTTCCTCAACCGCTCCCTCGAATAGGGACCGCGGCCCTGCGGGCCGCCGGATCTTTACCTACAACAAACCTTTATCGAGCAGATACTCCGCAATCTGGATGGCATTCGTGGCGGCGCCCTTCCGGAGATTGTCGCTGACGACCCACATATTCAGCGTGTTCGCCTGCGATTCGTCCCGGCGTAGTCTTCCTACGAATACCTCATCCTTTTCATGCGAATCCAGGGGCATGGGATATTGCTGGGCAGCGGGATCGTCTACCACGACCACACCCGGCGCATGGCGCAGCAATGATCTTACTTCCGCCAGGTTGAAATCGTTTTCGAATTCCACATTCACCGCCTCGCTGTGCCCGCCCATGACCGGGATACGGACGGTTGTCGCCGTGACCCGGATCGTATCGTCCCGCATGATCTTCCTGGTCTCGTTGACCATCTTCATTTCCTCTTTTGTATACCCGTTCTCCAAAAAGACATCGATCTGCGGAATGGCATTCAGATCGATAGGGTATTTATAGGCCATTTCGCCGTGGATGCCTTTCCGTTCGTTGTTTAGCTGTGTTACTGCTTTTACCCCCGTACCGGTGACGCTCTGATAAGTGGAAACGACGATCCTCCTTATCCTGTATTGTTTGTGCAGGGGGTTTAGCGCGACCACCATCTGGATGGTCGAGCAATTGGGGTTGGCAATAATCTTATCTTCCCTGGTCAGCACGTCGGCATTGAGCTCAGGCACGATCAGCTTCTTCCCGGGGTCCATCCGCCAGGCGGAAGAATTATCGATCACCGTGATGCCCGCTGCCGCAAATTTGGGCGCCCATTCCAGGGAGGTGCTGCCGCCGGCCGAAAAGAGGGCTACCGCCGGCTTTGCTGCGATTGCGTCAGTAGCGCTGACCACTTTATATTTCTTTCCCTTGAATTCTACTTCCTTCCCGACTGATTTTTCGGATGCGACCGGTAATAGTTCGGTAACCGGAAAATTCCTTTCTGCCAATACCTGTAACATTTTGGTGCCTACCAGGCCGGTGGCGCCGACGACTGCAACTTTCATTGTTTTTGTTTGGTTTACATTAAAAAAAAGCCCTCCGTTGCGGGAGGGCTCCTGATATGTTGTTGTACAAAACGATCAGACCCTTTCCCGCTTCGGGAAGCCCTTCTTAATCTGCTTTGTATTTTTCATTATCTGCATTGCGGGGCAAATATAGAGACGAACTTTTGATAAAACAAATCTAAATGGGCCGGCGGCGGCGGCGGGGTCGCGGCCACGCGAGCGCGAACTCAGACCAGCTCTATATCAAAATTCACCAGGTCGACAAACTGCCGGATCCTCGCATCGATATCGGTGCGGGTGATCTCTTTCAGCCGGGTAGGTCCAAACTTCTCCACGCAGAAGGAAGCCATAGCCGAGCCAACGATAATGGCCGTTTTCATGTTTTCGAAAGAAATATCTTTTGTGCGGGCGATATGGCCGATAAACCCTCCTGCAAAGGTGTCGCCGGCGCCGGTCGGGTCGAATACTTCTTCCAGGGGCAGCGCAGGCGCCACAAAGACTTTGTCCTCGTGGAACAGCAGGGCGCCATGCTCGCCTTTCTTGATAATAAGATACCGGGGGCCCATTTGCATAATGGCCCGGGCCGCCTTTACCAGCGAAAGCTGGCCGCTGAGCTGGCGGGCTTCGCTGTCATTGACCATCAGCACATCGACCATGGTCAGCAGCTCCTTCAATTCCGGCAAGGCGATATCCATCCAGAAGTTCATGGTATCCATCGCGATCAGCTTTGGGCGCTCCTTCAGTTGCCGGATCACGCTGATCTGTACGGCAGGGGCCAGGTTGCCCAGCATCAGGAACTCACTGCCCTGATAGCTGTCGGGCACTACGGGCTTAAAATCGCCCAACACGTTGAGCTCCGTGACCAGCGTATCCCGGGTATTCATATCCAGATGGTATTTCCCCTTCCAGAAGAATGATTTTTTATCCTTTACCACCTCTACCCCTTCCAGGTTGACCCCCCTCTTTTTCAATTCATCCATTTCCTCTTTGGCAAAATCATACCCGACGATAGAGACCTGGTTAATCGGCTTTATAAAGTTACTGGCCGCATAGGCTACATAAGTAGCCGCGCCGCCGACTATCCAATCCGTCTTTCCAAAGGGCGTCTCGATGGCATCATAGGCCATGGACCCGACAACAATTAGTGACATGCTGGTTATTTTGGCCTGCAACCTACATAATTTCTTCTTAACTTGCACACTAACACTCGTTAGTGCCACTGTATGGCTAAAATTCAAAGCAAAAAGAACAGCACCAAAAAAGAGGTGATCATTGAGAAAGCCTCCAAGCTTTTTCGGGAAAAGGGTTTTGGCGCCGCCTCTATGCGGGACCTGGCCGAACATGTCGGGGTGGAAGCCGCCAGTCTGTACAACCATATCCAATCGAAATCGGAGATCCTGCAGACGATTTGTTTCAAGGTGGCCAACGAATTCCTGACCAATCTCGATGCCGTCGAGACCAGCCAGCAGTCCACCCTCAAAAAAATGGAGACCATTATCCGGCTCCACATCCGGATGATGCTGGATCAGTACGAATTCGTCTACATCGCGGATCATGAATGGAGGCATTTGCCGGAGCCTTATCTTTCCAATTTTCTCAACCAGCGGCGTAACTACCGCAAAAGACTGGGCGACATCATCGAGGAAGGCATCGCCAAAGGCGAGATGAAGGCCATCGAGTCTTATACGGCCGTCCTGGTCATCCTGTCGGCCATCAGCGGCATAGATTCCTGGCAGCGGTCCCGCAAGAGCACCAGTGCAGAGGCCCTTGAATCGAATATGGTAAAATACCTGATCGAGGGATTAAAGAAATAGTATGGCCAGTCATTTCAGAACTTTACAAATTGAAGATATCCGCCGGGAGACGGCCGATTGCGTATCCGTAGCTTTTGCTATCCCCCCTCCTTACCGGGAAGAATTCCGTTTCCGGCAGGGACAGAATATCACCCTTAAGCTGAAAATGGACGGCGAAGAGATCCGCCGGTCCTATTCCATCTGCAGCAGCCCGCTGGAAGACGAACTCAGGATCGCTATAAAGAAAGTGCCGGGGGGGCTTTTTTCCACCTATGCCAACGAACAGCTGCAAAAAGGGCAGGAACTCGAAGTGCTGCCACCCAGTGGGAAATTCTATACAGAACTGCATCCGGGCAACCGCAAGCATTACCTGGCATTTGCCGCGGGCAGTGGTATCACCCCGGTCCTGTCGCTGATCAAAACCACCCTGGCCGTAGAACCGGGCAGTCATTTTACGCTGGTGTACGGTAACCGCCATCGCCCCTCCATACTTTTCAGAGAAGACCTCGAAGCCCTGAAGAATCGCTATATCGACCGGCTATCCCTCCATCATATCCTCAGCCGGGAACAAATGGATATCCCCTTAAACCAGGGGCGAATCGATGCGCATAAATGCGGGGAGCTCTGCGGCCGGCTGATCGATCTGCGATCGGTTGACGAAATCTTTCTCTGCGGCCCGGAAGAAATGACCTTTACCGTAAAAGAATGGCTCGGACAGCAAGGCGTGGATGGCAGGAAGATCCATTTCGAATTATTCCATACGCGGGATGGAGGCGCCGGTGGGGGTAACAAAGCGATCCGGGGGGGCAATGCGGTGGCGGATGGTAAGCGGCCGCAGGAACGGGTGAGCCGGGTGACGGTGCGTCTCGACGGGGTAAGCCATGATTTCGAGCTGCCTTTCGACGGGGCTTGCCTGCTGGATGCCGCGCTGATGGAAGGTGTCGATCTTCCCTTTGCCTGTAAAGGCGGGGTATGCTGCACCTGTCGCGCAAAGCTGATCGAAGGCCAGGTCGAAATGGATCTTAACTATGCCCTGGAGGCCGATGAGCTGGCAGCCGGTTTCATCCTGACCTGCCAGTCCCATCCGCGAACCGAAAAGGTAATTGTCGATTTCGACTCGAAGTAGAAGAGGCCGGGCTTCCCTTCCGGCGCTCCCCCCACACGGAAAAAAGGCGGCTCACGGGCAGCAGGAACAGCCTTGCGGTGTCGCTTGCCTTATTTCCGTGTCAGTGCCCTGCTGTGCCAGGTCGTTATCACCATAAATATCCTCTAAAGCTACCCCATATAAGTATAGCTATAAAACAGAGAGATAAAATTATATTTATTTTAGCTGTCCAGTTTGCAATCACATTTCTGCGATCCTTTTCCTCGGTATCACTTAAAATTAGCTTGTTTACAAAGTAAATCAGTAATATTAAAACAGCTGCTTCAACAATTAATGCTAACGTTTTAATAGTAACTACTCCTCCTAAACCAACTGAATCCGTTCTTGGTTTATTATCCTTCCACATTAACCTTTTGGGAACTAACGCTTCATTAAGATAGGTGTTAGCATATAAAAATAAAAAGAAAGAGCCTAGCTGATATATCAGATTGAAAACAATATAGAAAGTATTTTTCATCATCGAATTTAATTTAATTTGCTTTATCTTATTGACCTTGTTTAGCTGGTTTGGTTGTTTGTGCTTTATTCCAATCATCAACTGTATAAGTTTTTCCACCGAAGACAACACCTGTAAAGTTTCCTTTGTTATCTA
>Ga0207033_1168_pt1 | contig 13494 bp, 10 predicted proteins | sample Alteio_BWMinCont_35_FD_153262 | JGI IMG/M metagenome (GOLD analysis project Ga0207033, IMG submission 153262) | Enriched cells from forest soil in Barre Woods Harvard Forest LTER site, Petersham, Massachusetts, United States -... | ecosystem: Environmental > Terrestrial > Soil > Temperate forest >... | reverse complement strand
TCGCCTGCATCACGGCCTACGGCTATTTGCTGTAAATCGCCCTCAAGGCCTATCTTATTACTGAACCGGTAACTCAGTTTAGCTTTGAGGGTAATATCCTGAAACGAAGCGCTTTGCACCTTTAGGGGCTGGATCACTCTATTGCCATATTGATTTAATACTGTATCGGCTACATACTGCGCATAGCGGTAATAATCCTGCACAAGCCCCACGTCAAGCTTCATCTCGTTCTTAATAAATTTTACATCCTTATTCCGGAGATAAAAGCTATAGGAAAAATCATTCTGCAAGTGCGTGACCGTGAGAGAGTCCCTCGAATAGTTTGAAGTATAATAGTAATCAGGAAAAACATCGTATGTATCAGGGTCATTTTGTTTAAAATTGTATTTACGGGTGTTATAGTTTAAAGTATAGGACACGCGCTGCGTAGGCAATATGGTTGATGAACTGCCTTTCCCTTTTTTAACAGTGTCTATCCTGCCGATATAATAAAATTGCTTTAAATATAACCCCGTCCCTGTCCAGTTTTCGTAAGTGTTTGGTAAACGTACAAGTTCGGTAGTTTTATCTATCGAGCCGGTTTTAAAAATTGAGTCATTAAGTATCGAACCGGTTTCCGGGGTTTTTAAATTGTTGTAAATCAGGTTACCCAACAGGTTATACCGTTTATTTTTTGACTCATACCAGGCAAAAGCCGCAGCATTTACATCACTCACATTTTGTTCTAATATGCCATTATTGCTATAAAACCCCTGTGAACCTATAAAATTTAAATTAAACCCTATGTTTAGCCTGGGATTAACATTTTGAGCATGCAGTATTTTAAATATCTGCTCTTTAAGACCGCCCCCAACATAGTCGAGCTGGGTATATGGCACGCGCGCCCGGTAATAATTTATGTTCTGCGGATTAAGCAAATAAGCATCAAGGCTATGCAGCCCCGCGTCGAAGCCAATAGTGCGCGATGGTTGATATAGCAGGTCCCTTTCGTCCCTGCCTGTATTACCTAAAGTAATCTTTGGGTCCCGGGGTTGGTTAATAGCGCTATAATTTTCAAAATTGTATATGCCTGTATCCAATGGAAACAACTGTGTGCTGTCTCTTAATAATCTTTCATTGGTAACCCTGATAAATTTCGAACTAAAAACAACCGTATCCTTCTTTTTATCCAGCCTTTTCCGCAATGAATCCAATTGCTGATCGTTAGTCAAAACTTTAGCAGTGGTGGTGTCACGTAAATTTGGCCGCTGACCGGGGTAATTAGGATTATTACCAGGATAGTTGGGATTATTTGTCGATTGTGCGAAAGCAGTTTGCCCCAATGCGCAAATAAATAACAGTAATATATATTTTAACTTATCAGGCATCAGCAACCGGCTATCAATTCTTTAAGTATCAATGTCATTTTTGGTTCAGCTTCATAGGCTACCGCCAGTATTTCTTCAACGGATACAGGTTTCAGTACTTCAGTGAAACCCTCATCAGTAAGTACCGATATGGCAAATACCGGCAAACCCATGTGGTTGGCCACTATTACCTCGGGCACAGTACTCATTCCCACGGCATCACCCCCAATTATCCGTAAATATTTATACTCAGCCTTTGTTTCAAGGTTAGGGCCTGTTACCGCAACATAAACTCCCTTATGACATATAATATTGTTTGCCGAAGCAATATCCAATGCTTTATCTATTAAAACGCGTTTATAGGGTTCGCTCATGTCCGGGAAGCGCGGGCCGAGATCTGTATCGTTTCTTCCAAGCAAGGGGTTATCCTGCTGTAAATTGATGTGATCTTCAATAACCATCAGGTCGCCCTTTTTGAAATCTGGGTTCAGTGATCCGCTGGCATTGGATACAAAAAGGGTTTTTATGCCCAGCATTTTCATTACCCTTACCGGGAAAGTGATCTGCTGCATGGTATAGCCCTCGTAATAATGCAAACGACCCTGCATGGCAACGACCTTGACCCCGTTAAGTTCGCCAAAAATTAATTTACCGGAATGAAACTCGAGGGTCGAAATCGGAAAATCAGGGATATTGGCGTACATTAATTGTTTTTCAACTTTAATTTCGGTGACCAGTCCCCCCAGGCCGGTACCTAAAATTATACCCACCTCTGGTTCAAAATCGCCAATGCGGGTTTTAATGTATTCAGTGGTATGTTGTATGCGCTCTAACATATTCAATAATTAGCTGGTTAAACCTGTCGCCCCCATCGTTTAAAAATTCAACCCTGATGGGTATCACAAAAACAGGTAACCCGCCCGCTTCAGGCATGGCTGATTTAAACCAGGATTCTTCTAAACGCTGCGCATCCTTTTCTGTTGTAATTATTATTTTTTTTTGTGATGCACAAGCTGTAAACTCAGCGGCAAGTTTAGTGATATTTTTTAAGGTAAAGGGGTGATGATCGGGATAATTGTGATGAATAATATGGGATGTAAAACCCTTTAAATATTGCACCAGCGGTTTGGCATTGGCAATGCCTGTCAATAAAAAAACAATGGTTTCTTCGTCAATGTTAATTTCTGCAAGCCTGCCTTCAAAATCCTGCAAATGCTGGTATGCTATCGAAGTAAAAAACAAATGCTGGTAAGGCAAGGGCTCGATTTTTTGAGCCAAATCTGATTGTTCATCTACGGTAAGTTGCACCGGGCATTTGGTCACAACAATAATTTGCGCACGCCACCGCCCGCTGAAAGGTTCGCGCATGTTACCGGCAGGCAGTAATAAATGCGGCTCATTAACACGGTTATAATCAAATAATAAAATACTCAGACCCGGCTCAACAGCCCGGTGCTGGTAGGCATCGTCCAAAAAGACAAGGTCGTGATCAGGCAGCAGTTGTTTTATCCCCTCAACCCGATTTTCGCAAACAGCAACTGTAATATCCGGGAATTTATACTTAAACTGGGCGGGCTCATCGCCGACATTAGTGGCAGAAGCCGTGGCAGTGGCAGGTGTCGCGTTGGCGACAGTTGCAACACTTACAACACCTGCAACAACATAACCTTTTGTTTTACGGCCATAGCCCCTGCTTAGTGTAGCCAGTTTATAGTTATCTTTAAGTAAACGGATAAGGTATTCCGTCATCGGGCTTTTGCCTGCGCCGCCAACATCAAGGTTGCCCACAGAAATTACCGGTTTGGTAAACTTATAGCTTTTAAAAAATCCTGCGTCATAACACCAGTTACGGATGATGACCACCAGGCCATACAGCAACGAAAACGGGAATAAAAGCCAGCGCAGATATTTCATATTTGGGGGTAAAGATAGAAAAAGGGATTAACAGGGGTTGAACCGGGATTAAACAGATTTTATGGATTCTTTGGATTATGAGCCATTTAGATTTGACTTTAAAAAGTGCGCAATCATTGTTGCATTTATTGATTGCAGCAGCGATATGTGTAAATACTTAATATTTACTGATGATAGAATACGTAAAGTAATACTTTGTTATCTGATTATTTTTCTTCAATGTTCAAAATAATTTTTTAGCTATTTCTAAAAACACTTTTGGCTCTTTGTTTAAAGGAAAGTTCTCTTTTAAGAAAGCACTAAACGAAATCATTCCTTTGCCGACAATTTCAGCAGAATGTTTATATGTGCCCTTTTCGATAAAGTGTTGCTTCCAATTCCAATAAGTTGGAATTAATTTTTCTAATATTAGATCATTGTCCGAAAGAACGTCTTGATATTGTACAAGCGTATCAAAATCAATAGTTGTTAACGGCATAATTGTGGCTTTAGATTGCACAATAAAGCTATCATTCGCTAATTCAATTTGAAACCAGTGATTTAATATATCATTTACTCCAGGGGTGTCTAGTGAGCGATCCAAAAAGAGCAAAATGGGATAAATAATTAAATCATTACTTTCGTATTCTTGATCAAACATAAAACTTTTTGACAAAATGCTTTTCACGCTATTTTTTAGTTGCCTCACAGCTTTAGAGTTGACTTTTGATTTTCCTTTTTCATCAATATAATCATAATACCAAAATTTTTCTCTTAGTTCCTTTTCAACTTCTTTGTAATCAAATGATTGTTTAGTATTACCCTTAATTAAGCTATCCTTTAATTCAAAAAGTAAAATATTGTTTCCAGTCCTTGAGTAATAATCAGGTTCACCCTTGGATTTTGAATATTCTTTTTTGACTTTGATTCCGGGCCATTTAATATACTGATGTTTATTAAAAATATAGTTTAGTAATTCATTACATAAGAAAGCTTCACTAAAATTCTCATTATACCAACCTTTGAAATTGGCCTTTGTGAATAGTGATGGTGATTCTTCAATTATTTTATTAAACTCAAAATAAAGAGAGTTATAAAATTTATTGTAGACGAGAACTGAATCCATTACAAGGAACTTAGTGTCGTTAATCTTCATCAAGGGCTTTGATCTTAATAGAACAAAGTCTTGTTGTATATCATAGGTGAGGCTATCTCCTACCGAAAGGTTATTTAAAAACGCTTTTAGAATATTAGCATTAGGTTTATTTTCATCAATCGTCAAATACCCTACACCTTCACCTTTAGCACGCATCGCATGATCTGCGACGGGCATCATCGCTCGCAAATACATTTGCCACGTATCTTGATGATATTTATTTAAAAACGCTTTTAATACTATAGGTAAAGCTTCTTCCATAAACCTAAATAAATATGAAGCTTTAATAAATTGAACAAAAAGTAAAACTATCGTATCGACGTGTGTAAAGTCATGATATGGTATTATAGAAGTCGTTAAATGAAAGGCTATTCTTTGAAAAATTGGTAAATCAGAAGGTATACTATCCCACACCTTTTCCGTTTTAGCGATAAAAATTTCATTTAGGCGTAAATAAATATTTAATAACTCCTCTCCGGTATTTGCAGTTATCTCATCGCTTTGGGATTTGTGAACATTTTCCTCAAGTATTAATTCCAAAAGTTTATAACTACTCCATAAATTAATAACCATCAATTTATTTTTATCGATATGTGCTTTATATGACTTATGAATTAGTTCTGTGTATTTTTGGCTGTTAATACTTCCTTTTCCAACCCATACATCCATTTCAAGTTTTAAAGAACTAATATCTAAATGCCTTGATGAATAAATTAAACGTCCTATAATTGGAAATGCAAATTCCCCCGGTATTAGGTGAACATCTTTGTGTACAGTTTCCAAATGATCACTACCATCTTTGCCTAAAACCATTGAATATATAACTACTGTTCTGCTTTTGAAATTCATATATTCGGTTGAGTAAATTTTCAAATCTTTAAGTCGGCCTTAACAAATATCGTCAACAAAATAGAAAATCGAAGTTTTAAAATTTGGCAGAGGCGATTCTGATTCGTGGAAACCAATAATTGTTTAAATTTGATTTATGAAACGGATTCATCATTTAATGGAATTGATCAGCGACATCAAAAAAACAGAGGAAATGATCTCTTTGCATAAAGATGATGAGTTTCAATTAATAATTGACCAGTATGAGGCCATTAAGACTAAACAAATGGCCGAATTTATTGATGAATTGGCAAAACCCCCGTTTCAATCTGTAGAAAGCTTCTCCGTTATAAAATTGATGATCGATAAGTTTTATCCCTCACTAAGCCCGGATTCGGTTGAGCTAAAGGAATTAGGAAAATTAGCATCGGCTATTAATTGATCTTTTATTCCTGTTAACAACGATGAGTTCTTACATTTTGTCATTCTGAACAAAGTGAAGAGTCTTCTGAGATTTGCAATCTGCGCCGTGCAATAGCCCGCTATGCATAGCCTGTATGTGTGGCGTAGAAGATTCTTCGCTCCGCTCAGAATGACAAAGAGAAAAAATCCGAAATCGTAAATCGTAAATCCGAAATCAAAAACCTATCTTTGCCCATGCAAGAAAAAATCCTCATTCTTGACTTCGGCTCGCAGTTTACCCAGCTTATAGCGCGCCGTGTCAGGGAGCTCAACATTTACTGCGAGATCCACCCATTCAATCATTTTCCCGAAGTTGACAGCAGTGTAAAAGGTATTATCCTTTCAGGCAGCCCTTATTCTGTAAGACAGGATGATGCGCCCAATTTTGATTTCAAAAAATTTCATGGCACACTGCCAATTTTAGGTGTTTGTTATGGCGCGCAGCATATTGCGCACAACAATGGGGGCGAAGTATTGCCCAGCAGCACCCGAGAGTATGGCCGTGCTAACCTGCAATATATTAACCATGAAAACCCGCTTTTTAAGCTGATACTGCCGGGTTCGCAGGTATGGATGTCGCATGCGGATACCATTGCCAGCATACCCGGTAATTTCGAGATCATTGCCAGTACGGACACGGTTAAAGTGGCGGCTTTCCACGTAAGTGGTACGCAAACTTATGGCATCCAGTTTCACCCTGAGGTTACCCATAGTGTTGACGGCAAGCAATTGCTGTTTAATTTTTTGGTGGATATTTGCGGATGCAAACAGGATTGGACACCAGATTCATTTATAGAAACCACCATTGCTGCTCTGCAAGCTAAGCTTGGAAACGATAAAGTAGTGCTTGGCTTGTCGGGTGGTGTGGATTCATCGGTTGCGGCTGTATTACTGCACCATGCCATCGGCAAAAACCTGCATTGCATATTTGTTGATAACGGCCTGCTGCGCAAGGATGAGTATCAATCTGTGTTGGATTCGTACCAACACATGGGGCTTAATATAAAAGGAATTGATGCCAAGCAGCGTTTTTATGATGCACTGGCAGGTTTAACTGATCCGGAGAAAAAACGAAAAGCAATAGGCCGGGTGTTCATTGAAGTTTTTGATGATGAGGCCCATAAAGTGGAAGATGTAAAATGGCTTGGCCAGGGGACCATTTATCCGGATGTGATCGAGTCGGTTTCCGTAAAAGGACCATCGGCAACAATAAAATCACACCATAACGTTGGCGGACTGCCTGATTTTATGAAATTAAAGGTTGTTGAACCCTTAAATACCCTGTTTAAAGATGAAGTAAGGCGCGTTGGCAAAGCTTTAGGCATCGATCCAAATATTTTAGGCAGGCACCCATTCCCCGGCCCGGGCTTGGCAATCAGGATATTAGGCGAGGTTACCCCACAAAAAGTTGCTATTTTACAGGAAGCCGATGCGATTTATATCAACAATTTGCGGTCGGCCGGTGTTTATGATAAAGTTTGGCAGGCCGGTTCAATATTTTTACCGGTACAATCGGTAGGCGTTATGGGCGATGAGCGTACTTACGAGAATGTGATCTGCCTGCGTGCCGTTGAATCATTGGATGGGATGACAGCCGATTGGTGCCACCTGCCTTATGATTTGCTGGCAAAGATCAGTAACGAGATCATTAATAATGTAAAAGGAATTAACCGGGTAGTATATGATATCAGTTCGAAACCGCCTGCCACGATTGAGTGGGAATAGGTGGTTATTATTTATAACAGTAGCGCTGGTAGCAGCTGCATGTTCACCAAAATTGCGGCCGGTTGCAGAACAGCCGAAAGAACCCGAAAAACCTGTTGTTAAAACGCAGCCAGCGCCAATTGTAAAGCCGGCAGCGCCAAAGGTATCCACGATATCTTTATTGCTCCCATTTGGGCTTGATCACCTTGCACCAGGGGAATCGTACTCCACGGTTAGCTTAAGGGAGGCCGACATTTCGCTTGGTTACTACCGTGGCTTTAAAATGGCGCTTGATTCGTTAACCGCGCAAGGGTATAATTATAAATTACAGGTTTATGATACAAAAGGTGATAAAGCACAAGCGCATAGTTTGGCTAATAATCCTTTGGTAAGGAGCAGCGACCTTATAGTGGGCCCGGTATTTCCCGATGATTTAAAAGCTTTTACAGGTAACTATGCCAATGCAAAACAACCAATAGTTTCGCCGCTTTCACCCGCCTCCCCTGCTACCTATAAAAATCCGGAAATTATAACAATTATGCCCCCGCTGGAGTACCATGCCTGGGCCGCTGCACGGTTTATTAATAACAAATTAAACCCCGACAAAGTTTTTATCTTGAAATCCGGTTTCAGCGATGAAAATGAATATATCATCCCATTTAAAAAGGCCATCGACAGCTTAAGCAAAAAGCAGGTAAAAGTAATTATGCTTACCGTTATTCATGGCCAGTTAAATTCATTAATACCACAGCTTTCCACAACTGATAAAAATGTATTTATAATACCGGCAACCGATCAGCATTTTTTAACCATTACCCTGCGGGCGCTTGATACTTTGAACAGCAGCTACCCGGTCACGGTGTTCGGGCACCCAAATTGGATCAACTATTCTTTCTTAAATGCTGAGCTGTTGCAGCGTCTTGATACGCACATCACTTCGGCCGAACACGTGAATTTTAAAGCGCCAAATACCGTTAATTTTATACAGGTATATCGGCAAACTTACCACACGGAACCAACCGAATATGCCATTAAAGGTTTTGACGAAGGGATGTACCTGGGGCAGCTGCTTGGCGCAGGCGGCCTGAAGGATTTAACAAAAATGGATTTCACGGGCCTGCATAATAGTTTCCAGTTCCAGAAAAAAGCGGGGCTTGGGTGGATAAATACCCATGTCGACGTGTATAAATATGCTAACTTTGAGCTGAAAAAGGTAGAATGAAGGCAATCAATCAGCTTAAAACGTTTCAGCGTATCCTGGAAGAATATCCGGCCGAAACGCCCCTAAGCAAGTTTTTACCCGGATTTTATCGTCAGAACAAACAAATGGGTTCAACCGACAGGCGCATTGCCGGCAGGTTGATGTATAATTATTTCCGTTTAGGCAAAGCCTTGCCCGGCTTACCGGCAGATGAACGCCTTTTTGTCGCCGAGTTTTTATGCAATACACAGCTTAATTCTTTTTTGCAGCATTTTAAACCGGATTGGGCCGCCTGCATTGGTTTTAGCATAGATGAGAAGCTTGCCATGGTAAAAACGGCGTATCCCGATTTTAATTTGGATGATGTATTTCCATGGACGAACCAGCTTTCGGCAGGCATTGACGCAGCTACTTTTTTAAAATCTTTTTTTGTGCAGCCCGATCTTTTTATCCGGGTTTATAAGGGGTTTGAGCAGCATGTAAAAATTGCCCTAACAGCCGCCGAAATTGTTTTTAAAGATGAAGGCAATGGCTGTTTCAGTTTACCCAACGGTACCCGGCTTGAAACATTGATCCCCAATCCGCATTGGTACGAGGTGCAGGACTTTTCATCGCAGCAAACAGCTCAATTTTTTAAACCCCAAAAATGGGAAAGCTGGTGGGATGCCTGCGCGGCATCGGGCGGGAAATCACTCTTATTGCATGATCTGGAACCAACAGTAAAACTGGTGGTTTCAGATATCCGCGAATCCATCTTAGCCAATCTCGACGAACGCTTCCAGCAAGCCGGGTTGCTTAAATACCAGAAAAAGCTCCTCGATCTTACCCAAAACAATGATTTAATATTGCATGATTACGCTTTCGACGGCATCATCCTCGATGCCCCCTGCAGCGGCTCAGGCACATGGGGAAGAACGCCCGAAATGATCAGCCAGTTTGAAGACCATAAAATTGAATTTTTTCAGCGCTTGCAACAAATTATTGCCCGTAATGTGGTTAAATATCTAAAACCCGGTAAGCCGCTGATTTATATCACTTGCTCCGTTTTTAAGGCAGAGAATGAGGGCGTTGTTGATTTTATGGTGAAGGAGTTGGGGTTGAAGTTGGAGGAGCAACAAGTTTTAAAAGGGTATGAGAATAAGGCGGATACGATGTTTGTCAGCAGGATGGTTAGCCCCCTAACCCCCTAAAGGGGGGATTCTTGATTTATGAATTAATGTACCCCATAATTAAATCCCCCGTCTCTGTAAATTACGGCCCAACTCATATAGCCTCTAATTAAAGGGAAGATATCATCGGGTTTGGGTTTAACAAAAGCGAATGTCCGTTTTTTCTCTGTATAGGAAAAAAAATCATTCTTAAAAGCATCACCGTAAACAAAAATCAGATAACCCTTAAATTCAAAATAACCAACGCTCTTATTATGTATTAGATTTCCTCCTAAATCAAATATTATTTCTCTATGATTTAGGGCATGTGCACCATAAATATATTTTTCAACATCATTTTTACTTAAGCTTAATACGATGCAGGAATCATTTTTTGGTGCTTTTAAGTAATCAGGAATGTTTATTACAGATAATATTAATGAGTCTATTTTAATTGATTCTTTAAGTAACGGAACATTCCTCTTTACTGTATCCTGGGCCTCGCAGACAATTGAGGCAAAGATAAAAGGGAATAAGATAAAAAGATAATTTTTCATGGTATCTAATTTGCAAATCATAAATTCCCCCTTTAGGGGGTTAGGGGGCTACAAATGCGTATTACTCCTGAACAACTTAATCGCTATTGCCAATAAAATTATCCCAAACGCTTTCCGTAAAATATTTAAGCCTGTTTTACCCAGCAGCTTTTCAATCCATTTTACATTTTTTAATACGAGGTAAACAAACAGGGTATTGGCTACTATCCCAACCAAAATATCTGACGTCTGATATTGTGTTTTTAGTGACAGCAGGGTAGTCATTGTACCTGCACCGGCTATGAGCGGAAAGGCAAGCGGCACAATTGATGCCGTTGAGGCTACTTCCTCTTTAAAGAATGTAACGCCTAATATCATTTCCATGGCTATAATAAAGATCACAAGTGAACCGGCAATGGCGAACGACGAAACATCAAGGCCAATAATTTTAAGCAGTTCCTCGCCGCCAAATAAAAAACCAACCATCAGTACCAGCACCGCAATACTTGCCTTTTCAGATTGTATATGCCCCACACGCTGGCGCATTTCGATAATTATGGGTATGGCGCCAAGTATGTCGATGATCGCGAAAAGGATCATGGTGACGGAGAGCACCTCCCTGAAAATTAATGGATGCATGGCTATTTAGGTTTTATGCTTTTGACTTTAACCGGAAACAAAGCAAAAATGCAACTAAAATATAGAATGACGATAAAAAGAATATACTATGTACCGAAACAGCCGCTGCTACCCCGGCAGTTAATGGCCCAACCGTTTGCCCAATAGAGGCATAAGACTGGTTAATACCCAATATTTTCCCCTGCTCGGATTGCTCGATATTATCGGCAATAATAGCATTGAGCATTGGGTTACGCAGGCCGTTGAATAGCCCATATATACAAAGACATACCGCAAATGGAATTAGCAAAGACGTAAATCCAGAAAAGAACATTGCCGCGAAACACAATAGTGTAGAAAAGAGCAGTATGACTGGTTTGGAAGAAAATGTTTTTATAAAAAACGGCACGCTCAACTGCATAATGATGCCGCAGATCCCAAATCCCGCCAAAAAGAAACCCATAGTTAAAGGTGTGATCTTTAAAATGTCCACACTAAAGGTTTGAAAACCGATGATCATGGTAAACTGCGCCATCGTTAGCAAAAAACCAGTAAAAATTGTCGTGCCTATTGTGGGGCGTTTTAAAGTAGTGATAAGGGTTTTAAATTTAAATTTACCGTTAAAGTTTAACCGCGTTTCTTCACTCGTAATATTGGTTTCCTGTAATAAAAACGCGGCGCAAAGTGTACCGATCAATGATATAGCCGCGGCAAAAAAGAAGGGCGCCTGCGGGCTGATCTTATTAAATACACCCCCAATAAATGGGCCTATCACATATCCAAAAGCCAAAGATGATCCTAAAATGCCAAACCTTTTCGCCCTGTTTTTAGGCGTCGCGGTATCGGCTACCATGGCTTGGGCAACAGATACATTTCCGCCGGTTAATCCGTCTAATATCCGGGCGGCAAAAAGTATCCATAAAACACGGGCCTCGGCAAATAGTAAAAATGAGATACAGGTGCCTGCCAGGCTGATGACTAATAAAGGCTTGCGTCCCCATTTGTCCGAAAGTGAGCCTAAAACCGGGGTGGCAAAAAATTGAGCAATTGAAAACGAGGCAGTTAATACCCCGAGCGTTGTGCCTGTTAATCCGAAAGTTTTGCCATAAGTATAAAGTACCGGGACAATGATACCAAAGCCCAGCGAATTGATGATACAGACAAATACTAATACCCAAAGGGTTTTATCAGTTTTCATGAACCAGGTTTACCAGGATAAAGAATTAAGTCAACAAAAAAGGTTCTGACGTTGCAGAACCTTTTTTGTTACAAGTATTTACTTTATAACAATAATATTACTAATTGTGCTGAACTTATTGTTTTTCAAAATCTATAGCTGTAGGCAATATATCGCCTGCAGTGCCAAGCTTGCTCTTTTTCCGGCTATAGCTAAAATAAATTATCAAACCAAATATCATCCATGCCAGTGCGCTTAACTGTGTTCTTCCGGGCAAACTGATGATCATCCCGGCGCAAATCAAAATACCCAATATTGGTACAAGCGGCACAAACGGTGTTTTAAACGGCCTTACCAGGGTAGGGTCTTTTTTCCTGAGGATCATTACCCCAACGCACACCACAACAAATGCAAACAGCGTACCTATGGAGGTAAGGTCACCGGCAACACTTTCCGGCAAAAATGCAGCAAACAAACCAACGAAAATAAACAGTATTATATTGCTCTTATAGGGTGTGCGGAATTTGGGGTGCAGATCGGAAAACACTTTTGGCAGCAAACCATCGGTGGACATGGTATAAAAAACCCTCGACTGTCCCAGCAACATTACCAGTATTACCGAAGAAAAACCAGCCAATATAGCTACGGTTACCAAAGTTGAAAGCCAGCCATAACCAATCATATAGTGACTGATAGCATAGGCTACCGACGCTTCCTTACCCGCCTTCATAAAATCGGTATACGGCGCGACACCGGTTAAAACCCATGAGAACACTACATACAGGATTGTACAAACAACTAATGATCCAAGGATACCTATCGGCATGTCCTTTTTTGGATTTTTTGCTTCCTGGGCAGCGGTTGAAACTGCATCGAAACCAATAAATGCAAAAAATACAATGCCAGCTCCCCTGACCACACCGCCCCAGCCATGCGTAAAGAATGATGAGAAAGAATACATCGTACCGTCAGGCAATTTTACTGGCTTTGCATCAGCCGGGATCATATAAGGAGTATGATTGGCAGGATTGATAAATTGCCATCCGATGGCGATAAATACCAGTACAATGGCCACTTTTACAATTACGATGACGCTGTTAACAGTAGCTGATTCCTGTGTCCCTTTTATTAATAATGCCGAAAGTAAAAGCAGTATAACGAGGGCAGGCAGATTAATAATACCATGATGGCTAACGCCATTGGTAAGTACCGATTCCATTGGCGAATGGCACCACTCGTACGGTATTCGATGCCCGAGCAGGTTATTTGCATATTCACTCCAGCTTATTGATACTGTTGCTGCACCGAGCGCGTATTCAAGTATCAGGGCCCACCCGATAATCCAGGCAATAATTTCGCCCATAGTCGCATACGCATAAGTATAAGCACTGCCGGCAATAGGGATGATGGAGGCAAATTCAGCAT
>Ga0207033_1166_pt1 | contig 13532 bp, 5 predicted proteins | sample Alteio_BWMinCont_35_FD_153262 | JGI IMG/M metagenome (GOLD analysis project Ga0207033, IMG submission 153262) | Enriched cells from forest soil in Barre Woods Harvard Forest LTER site, Petersham, Massachusetts, United States -... | ecosystem: Environmental > Terrestrial > Soil > Temperate forest >... | reverse complement strand
CGGAGGTCAAATTTACTAAGATCCGCCGACGCACTTGAGGTTTCCCCGACTTGCTTGGACCTCCACTCTCGAACCAGTGACCTCTGCCGCGACGGTTAAAGAGGCGCACAGTAACCTATTGAAACTAAGCGGCACGGATGACTTCTTTTGGCGCTCTAAGGACCCACGGCACCCCTTATCGGTCCTGGACCTTGGGTCTTAACCGCGAGACCGACACCCGGAATTGGACGATCAAAAGCGGGCTAACTTGCGAGATTTATTCAGACGGCGGTGCGCCGCGCCCTCCATCCACGGCGAGTTTTGCACCGTGAATGAAGCTGGCGCGGTCTGTCGCCAGAACGTGCACGTTCACGTTAGATGAGTTACAGATCATATCCTCAACTTGCCAAAAACCATCTTTGTCGTTCACCCCGGCGATTCGGTGTGCGAAACTGAGAGCGACACTGAACATGAGATCGAGGGACAAAGGCGGCAAAGCGGCTGGCATCCGCGAGATCGCGGAAGCTCTGGAAACCTCGATCGGAACCGTGGATCGCGCCCTTCATGGACGCAGCGGAGTAAGCGCGCGCACCAAGGAGCGTGTACTTCGCATGGCGGAGCAGCTCGGCTACAAACCGAACATCGCCGCCAGATCGCTCAAACTGAACCGCAACATTCGGATTGCCGCCGTGTTCCCGCGCGAGATCGCAGCCTTCTTCGATCCTCTTCGTGCGGGGATTCAAGCGGCCGCGGACGAGGCAGTCGGGATGCGACTTACACTCGATTTCATCGACTATCCGCGTCTTGGCTCAGGCGATGTCGCGGCGCTCGAGAGCGCAGCTGCGAAGAAATACGACGGGATACTCTTCACGCCCGGGCGGCCCCGAGAATTGGCAGCAGTTATTCGCCGGATCGCGGGAAAAGGCACTCCCATGCTTTGCGTCGCCAGCGATGCGCCGGACAGTGGCCGCATTTCATTTGTGACGGTGGATGCATACATAAGTGGGGCGCTCGCCGCGGAGCTTCTGTCGCACAAACTTCAAACTCCGTCGCGAGTTGCAACGATCACGGGCGATTTGGCCACCTTCGACCACGCGGAGAAACTTCGCGGGTTTGCCGCGACTCTGGCCATGCTTGCCCCCCATCTCACCCTTCTTCCCGTCGTTGAGTCCCACGAAAGCGCGGAAGATGCCTACCGCCAATCCCTTGAGTTGTTGAAAGTCAAAACCCGCCCCGATGCGATTTATATCAGCACGGCAAATAGCATTCCGGTAATACGTGCGCTCGAACAGTTGAAACTTCTCGGACGCGTGCAGCTGATTACGACCGATCTCTTTCCCGAACTTGTGCCGCTTCTGGAGTCCGGTAAGGTGCTGGCCACGCTCTACCAGCGCCCGGACGCGCAAGGCAAAACGGCGCTGGAAACGCTCATCACTCACCTGACAGATAAGGACAAGCCCGTGAAGGTTCACCGTTTCGCACCGCACATCATTCTGCGCAGCAATCTCTCACTCTTTGTCAGCAGGCTCACCAATCTAGCCGGGTTTTAGCCGCTTAGCAGCGCTCATCTGGTCGTTGGCACAAATCGAATGGCGCAACCGCCGCCACCCGCTAGGTGCAGAACGAGTGTATCGCTGCTTCGCACACTCTGCTGGCGTACGGAAATATGCTTGGGATTCTGGCCAGCATCTGCGGCGTCTTCGTAGAGCTCCGCCTTGTACATACCTTTTCCGAGAAACTGCAGAGGGACGCGCAGGTCACGTGACGTCCAGTTGGTAAGACTCCCCAGATACCATTCATCGGCATGACGCCGCGCGATGATCACAAAGTCGCCCGGCTCACCATTCAGCACCCGAGTAGCGTCCCATGTAGTAGGCACGTCCTTGATGAAGCGAAAACCGGGCTGATTCGCGTAGGACGTTGGTGCGTCGGACACCATGGCAAGCGGCTCATCGAATACCACATAGAGGGCAAGCTGCTGCGCCCTCGTCCCCATAACCATGGGACTCTTATCCCGGGCGACAAAATCCTCGGGTGTCACATTTTCAAAGCCGCCGGGGGTGTAATCCATGGGACCACTCAACATGCGCGTGAACGGAAACGTTGTGCGGTTGATTGGGCCATCGCGACGGCCCGCCTTGTTGTTCTCAAGACCAAGCACTGCCTCATAGTCGAGAACGTTCGGATAGGTTCTTTGAATGCCCCAGGGTTGTGTCGCGCCGTGAAAATCCACCATGAGGTGGTGTTCGGCTGCAAGCTTTGCAACGTCGTAATACCACTGAATCCCTTCTTGATCGTTGCGCAGAATAAAGTCGATCTTCACGCCCGCCACTCCCCACTTTTCGTATAGCGGGAATGCTTGCTGCATCTGGTCGGCAACGGCCTTGGAATATAACCATATCCACACCTTCACGTTCTTTTTGGCAGCATATTGCACTAGACCAGGCACATCGACATTACCGCGCATCTTCGTGATGTCGCGATCGGACCAGCCGGCGTCGAGCATCATGTACGGAAACCCGGATTCTGCCGCGAAATCTACATAGTATTCCATGTTCTTTGTGGTGTATGCCGATTGACCATCCGGACCCAGGTCGCCGTTCCACCAGTTCCAGGAAGCTTTTCCAGGGCGTATCCAACTCGTATCCGCCACTCGGTTCGGTGGGTTGAGATCGGTGATGAGATTGGACTCGACAAGTTGACCCGGAGTGTCACCGAGCAGGATCACGCGCCATGCGCTGTCATGAGGAAGACTCGCATCGACTGCCGGCCCCTTGCCGTCCAGCGCAGGAGAGATCTTGCTGACGATGTAGTGGCCAGTCCATTTGCCCGTCGGATTTTCGAGGTACATCGCGGAATTGCCTTCGAGATCCGCTTCTCCCACAGCGGCCCACGCCAAGCCGGGCATATGCAGCAACATCGGTGCGCCGTTGAGGATGTAGCTTGAAACCCCGCCCTGATTGCTGAGGGCGCTGAGAACCTGGGGCACATATTCGCTTTCATAGCCGCTTTGATAATTGGGAAGGCGCAGTGCCCATGCATCTGCATCCATTACTGGCCGAAACTCCGTATCCTCCTGTGCCAGCTGGTATCGCGAAAGCGCAGGTTGTGCCGGTACACGGTAGCGAAAAGCCAACCCACTGTTGTAGGCCCTGGCCTCGATTTCAAAAGCCCGTCCCGCGCCGCCGCTCTCCCGAGCCTGTAATGTCAGGCTGTTGTACGGATCATGAGCCGCCGATGTCTTGCCGGCGAGAAGACTGTAGTCGTCCACTCCGGAACCTGTGGTTGCACTTGCAATGTGAACGGCTGCCCCGAGGGGGGCCTGATCCGCGAGTTCAAGGCGAAGTGCCGAGTCTTCAAATATCTTCTTCTGGTGAAACGTTACCGCGTAAACGAGCTGGCCGTCGGTTCCCGCACCCTGTTTGTTATTGCCTGGCTGAACCTTGAAATACACAGCGATTTGATGATCTGGCGAACTCACTTCGAAAGAGGTTGACTGGGCACAAGCGAGGAGGGAACCCAGTGCTGCGAAGAGCGGAAGAAGACAAAAAGCTAAAGACTTCGTGTGCGCCACGATTTTCTCCGATTGAAGGGCGTTTGCACTGGCTACGCGAATAACGGTCAGACGAAAACGGCTTCTCTTCGCGAGAAGCCGTTTCGGTTCGGTTTTGTCGATCGTTAGAACACGTACTTTAATGCGAGTTGGAAGAAGCGTGCATCCGGTGTGTTGTTCTGGAAGAATTTTGGCCCCGAGATCAGGCCCCCATTCGCGTTCATTGAGCCGTTCGGAGTCCCGAGCGTCGGATGATTCAGGACATTGAAAGCATCCGCCCTGAACTGCAGATTCTGTTCGCGCCATACGGGAAAAGTCTTGAACAACGACATGTTCACCTGGTAGTAGCCCGGGCCATAGATGTTGTTTTGCGGACTGCCGAGAAGCGCGATGGCCGTCGCTTTGTCCGTAACCGGCGCTTGGAACTTGACCGGAACTCCATCTGGATTCACCGATCCAACGGGATGCGTGGCATCAGAGATCATCTCCCCGGGGAGCGGGTTGCGGAACGCACATGGATTGAAGTAATTCAGCTTGGTTTTGACCGTTGCCGGGCATGAAGTCAAGCTTGGGTTGGTTGGATCAGGCGACCCGCCACCGGCAAATGGGTCGCGCACCGGATATGCGCGAGCGCCACCTCCCGAGGCGGTGCTGTTATTGGGAGACACAGTGAACGGAGTTCCTGTCTGTGCCGCATAGGTAAGACTGGAGGACCAGCCCCCAGCGACCTCGTCGAGCCAACGGGGAGAATTGGCGAGGAAAGCGCGTCCATGTCCAAATGGCAGTTCGTAATTCCCATTGATGGTAAAGCGATTACGGATGTCGAAGACCGAATTGGTCAACTCGTCAATGTACGGGATCAAAGCGGGCTGACGGTCGCCTATCGCGCTAAAAAGACCGCCTGCATCGCTGGCATCATCCAGTGCATGGGACCAGGTGTAGGTCGCCAGGAACGTCAGCCCCTGCGAATAGCGCTTCTCCAGCTTTGCCTGAAGCGAGTTATAGGTACTGACACCAGCAAAGTGCTCTTGGCCGATACCACCCAGGTCCGGGAAGGGATTAAACGGGTTGGTGTTGGTGCCCGGCCGCCACAGGCCCGGCGCAGTATTAGGAGCGGCATAGAGTTCCATGTGCCGAGTGAGATTGCCCACGTAGGTGAGAGTAGATGCCAGGTTGGGCGTAATCTGCTGCTGCACCCCGAGGCTAAATGTCATGGTGTATGGCGGCTTAATGTTCGGATCGGTGGAGTGGAAGCCTGGCTGCGAGATGAAGGTCTGCAGTTGGCCGCCGTCGGTGGCCGGCAGCAATCCGGCTTTGAGCGAAACGCCTTGGGCGGCAAGCGAAGGGCAATCGCCGGTAACGCAGGTTGGAGTAAAAAAGCTTGCACCATTCGACCATGGGAAGTTGGCTCCCAGGTTGCCATTGCCATTCGACTGCAGGCCGCCGTAAAAAATGCCGAATCCCGCGCGGACGACGGTATTATCCATTGGCGAGTAAGCAATTCCGACACGCGGCGCGAAGTTCGATTTCTGAGAGGTCACAAGGCGGTCGTTGTCAACAAACTGCACCGTAACGTTATCCTTCGCAAGAGCGCTGAGGAAAGGCGATCCCAGAACGATATTCTGCTGGCTCTTGGGGAACTGAACAACGCCGGTACCGGTGCCAAAGCTCAATGGGCCAGTCACAATAAAGTTCGCCTGACGTCCGCTATTCTCCTTGTAAGGCTGGAAGTAGTCATACCGCACGCCCAGATTCAAGGTCAGCTTTCGAGCGAGTTTCCAGTCATCCTGCACGTAGCCGGCATCGTACCACTGCGCATCGTTTACGTTGGGCGAGACCGAAATGGTTGCGTAGTTTTCCTGATCCACCAGCATGTCCGCCACGGCGGAGCCGGTGTTGGCTACGCCGACCAATCCGGTGTATTGGCCGTTCCAGTGATATTGCCCGAGATCGGCAGGCGCATAAATGTAGTAGAAGCGGATAGCCTGGAAGGACGCTCCGAACTTAAGAGAGTGGTTCCCCCAGATCTTTGTGACGTTGTCGAGAATCTGGTAAACATTCTGCGATTCACGGCTGATGCCGACCGAGCCCCATTGCTGGATAGTTCCGTTGACATAGCCCAATGGCAGGCCGAGGTGTCCGGGCTTCAGGTTCGATGGTTGAGGCCCAAGTCCCAGAGAAGCGTTGATTGTGGGATTGTACGCATTCGGCTGCTGGAAGTTGAAAACGCCCCAGTTGTAGCCGAAGCGAAACTCATTGGTCAGAGACGGCGCGAAGATGTGCGTTTCGCTGCCCATGAAGTTCATGGCCAGGTTGGTGTCATACTGTCCTCCGTAGCCGCTTCCGTCAAGCACAGGTCCTAGGGGCAGGCCGTTCGTCTTGATCTCGTGCAGGTAGCTGTACCGAACGTAGCTCTGGTCTTTGGCGTTGATATTCCAATCTAAACGCTGGTCCCACTGAGCTGTGTTGTCGCTGTTGCCCACGTTCACAAGATAGTTGTTATACAGCTTGCCATTGTTCGCATTGGGAGCGGGGTAGAGGCTGAGAATATTCTGGGCAACGGAATTGATTTGATTCGCGCAAAAGACGTTTTGCTGACCGTTGCAGACCAGGGGTTGATTGGGATCCGCTGTATTCGGCTCATACAACATGGTTGGCGCTCCCACGCCTGTCAGATCGCCGTTCAGCAGTTCTGAGAAATCTCCCTGGCGTTCAAGAGCTGAAGGGACATTGATCCGCGTCGGATTACTAATCGAGATGCGGTTGACTTCCATATCGCCGAAGTAAAAGAGTTTGTTTTTCCAGATGGGGAAGCCGAGCGTCGCCCCGAACTGATTCTGGTGATAGGGAGGAACTACGGCGTTGGGGCCGGCATTCCAGTTGATCGCATCGAGATTGGTATTGCGGAAGTACTCCCAGACGTCGCCGTGGATCTGATTAGTTCCCGACTTGATGTTCGCTTGGAGTACGGCACCTGCGGAGTGACCGAACTCCGCGCTGAAATTGCTTGTTTGCAGGCTGAACTCGGACAGTGCGTCTGGCGGCGGCCGCATGATGTAGCTCGAGCCGTTCAGGAAGTCGACCAGATTCGTGTTGTTATCGACACCGTCGAGGATGAAGTTGTTCTGCTCAGCGCGCTGTCCGTTCGCAACAAAATCTCCGCTGCCTGATCCGCGAGTATTTCCGAATGGCGGAGCGACGCCGTTCGTTAACTGGGCAATGTACACCCAATTGCGTCCGTTGAGCGGTGTGTCATTGATATCCTTGGTGCTGATCACCTGTCCCACAGAAGCGTCCTGGGTCTGGAGAACCGGAACCTCTGAGTCAACTTTCACCGTCTCGGCCACACCACCTGCAGGCAGAGTGAAATTCACGTTGAGCCGTTGCTGAATATCCAGATGGAGGTTCTCGCGGCTTACCGTCTGAAATCCCCCCGAGGACGCGGACACCGTATAGTTGCCGATCTTCAATGGGGAAAAAACAAAGACGCCGCTACTGTTGGACTTTGTCTCCAGAGCCAAGCCGGTGTCGATGCTCGTCGCAGTAATTTGAGCGTTCGGGATTACCGCCCCGGTGGAGTCCTGCACAACTCCAGTGATGGCGCCCTGATCGGTTTGGGCTAAGGAGTCAGCGGAAGCCAGTAACAGCAGCACGAGTGCCGCTGCGGCCGACGCCAGAAAGGGTAAGCTGAATCTTTTCGAGATACTTGGCCTCAAGAATCGTTTCACCATCGGTCTGCCCCTCCAGTGTTTGGGCAGGACTATTCCTGTCCTCGCCTTAATTTTCACAAACAAACCCGAGTCAGTGTGTACGTACACGAGACGAGCCCAGATGGGAATGTGTACGTTACCGCCACACAAGGTAAGCTCCGAATGAGTGACTTGTCAAGAAAAAGCATCTTGAGAGCCACGTCTGGCTGTCAAAACAGGTCTCGTCCTAGGATAAGTTGACCTTCCCACCTTATTCGGCGGGGCTTTAGCTGGAATGAACGTTCGATTTGATTCGGAACCTGAGTTGGACTGGGAAGGGAGAGCGGTTCCGTTATCGTTACTCATATAGGAGCTGATTGGGTGGTCAGGTTGAGAATTGACAGCAACGGAGATTCGGGTCCAGTATTAGTCGTTGCTGTGTACGTTACCGTGCGAGGCTGATCGCAATTGTTGCATCACACTTTTGGCGCGTGCAGCGCAGGAACATTCCTGCTCATAGTTTTGTGGAGACGAAAAGTGCAAATTGAGACCAAGCCAGAACCATCCGGCCTGTTATCGGCGGATTCTACGTTCAATCAGCGATACTTTGCCCCCGGTTCGAGTCAACCTCATCGGTGAACACACCGACTATACTGGTGGCCTGGTTTTGCCGATGGCGATCCCGTTTCAAAGTACCGCTTCCGCGAGCGTGAGGTTGAGCGATTATGCACCCCGCATCAGGCGTGCTTTACTTGACAAACGCGGAACACAGCTCATAGAGTGGCGGGGACGGTAACGTACACGAAGACAAGAGAGGTCGACCATTCCACCTAGGTCGTGTCCGCACGTACCTAGGCCGTGAGGGGATCCCATGTGGCAGGATGTAATCGACACAATGAACCCGGGCAACCAGTCGTCGGCCGCTTTACCCAAATTGGAACTGCCGCCCGCACCCGCCACGGAGCAGGGGCCTGTGAAGGCCTGGCGCGCACCGGTCTCCATGCTCACCTACCTGCCGGCGGTCCCCGACCCTAACCCTTTGTTCCTCGAGAAACGCGTCTACCAGGGCAGCAGCGGTCGTGTTTATCCTCTACCGGTCATTGATTACATTGAACGAACCCCGCATCCCCTCTTCTGGGACGCCGTACACATCGAGAACGAATTCCTGCGGCTTATGATCTTGCCTGCCATCGGCGGCCGCATCCATGTTGGCCTGGACAAGCGCAGCGGCTACGACTTTTTTTATCGCCAGAACGTCATTAAGCCGGCCCTGGTCGGCCTGTCCGGGCCCTGGATTTCCGGAGGCGTCGAATTCAACTGGCCTCAGCATCATCGCCCTACTACGTTCATGCCCGTGGAGCTTGCCATCGACCACGATCCGGACGGCTCGGTAACGATCTGGTGCAGCGATCACGATCCCATGGCCCGCATGAAAGGGATGCACGGCGTCTGCCTGCATCCCGGCAAAGCCTACGTCGAAGTCAAAGTCCGTCTCTACAACCGTACTTCTCAGACCCAGACCTTCCTGTGGTGGGCTAACGCGGCCACCCACGTTCACGAACAATACCAGTCGTTTTTCCCAAAAGACGTGCGCTACGCTGCCGATCATGCCAAACGCGCGGTCACGGAATACCCCCTCAGCCAGGGTCTCTATTACGGCATCGACTACGGCGAGCGCGCCCGCACCGGCGTCCCTTCTGAAGAAATGCCCAGCCGGTTCGTCCCCGACGGCTCCTACCCGCCAAACGACCTCGGTTGGTACGCCAATATCCCTGTCCCTACCAGCTATATGATCGTAGGCTCCCACGGAGACTTCTTCGGCGGCTATGACCATCGCCGGCGCGCCGGCACAGTCGCGTACGCAAACCACCACATCGCTCCGGGCAAGAAACAATGGACCTGGGGTAACCACGAGTTCGGCTATGCCTGGGACCGGAGCCTCACGGACAACGACGGCCCCTACGTCGAGCTCATGTCGGGCGTCTACACCGACAATCAGCCGGACTTCTCATTCCTCGCTCCGGGCGAAACGAAAGCTTTCAGCCAATATTGGTACCCCATCGGAGACATCGGTGTACCCGACCTCGTCAATTTGCAAGCCGCCATTCGTGTAGAGAACTCAGACGGACTTGTCACCATTCACATTGAAGTCACCGAAAATCTTCCTGAGGCGCGTCTCAACGTCCGCATCGGTGAATACGAAGTCGCGCGGTGGACCGGCGGCCTGGCCACTATCGAACCACTACATCTGCAGTTCCCCACTGGCGGGGCCTCCGGTCCTCTCGAGGTCGTTCTCACAGGAGATGGTGGCCGCGTCATCCTCCGCTACGCCCCGGCCGAAATCGTGCCCGTGCCGTCTCCCATCGTCGCCACCGAACCACCTTTACCCGAAGAAGTGGCCGGCAATGACGAGCTCTTTCTGAACGGCGTTCATCTTGAGCAATACCGCCATCCCACCCGCGCGCCGGAGATTTACTGGCGCGAGGCCATCAAGCGCGACCCAGGCGACAGCCGCTGCAATCTCGCCCTTGGCCGCTGGCACCTGAACCGCGGCGAATTCCCCGAGGCCGAGAAACATCTCCTCGCCTCCATCGCCCGCCTCACTGTGCGCAACCCCAATCCACCGGACGGCGAGCCACACTACACTCTTGGCCTGGCGCTCTCTTATCAGGATCGTCCAGATGAAGCTTCCGACGCCTTCTATAAGAGCACTTGGAACGCCGCGTGGCGCGCTCCCGCGTATCACCGCCTTGCCGAGATCGACTGCGCTCGCGCCGACTGGACGACGGCCCTGGATCATCTCGACCGATCACTCCGCGCCGAGACCGACAACCTTAACGCCCGCAATCTGCGCACTCTTGTTCTACGCCGTCTCGGCCGCACCGCGGAGGCATCAGCCTTCCTTGAGGAGACGCGCGCCCTCGATCCCCTCGACATCTTCAGTCGCTGGCTGGCGACCGATGTACCTCCCCGGGACGGCCAGCTTCTGCTCGACCTTGCCTTCGATCTCGTGCGGGCGGGCTTCCTGGACGAAGCACTGTCGATGGTGACCGCAACAAACCCAGGTACAACTGCCGGCGCGGAACCACTCCTCGAATATCTCCAGGCCGACATCCTCGATCGCCTCGGCCGCTCGCACGAAAGCGCTGCTGCTCACGAGCGCGCTCGGCACGCTGATGCAGCCTATGTCTTTCCAAGTCGGCTCGAAGAACTCGTTCTGCTCAGCAAGGCGGTCCAGGCAGATCCAGGTGATCCACATTCGCCCTACTATCTAGGCAACCTGCTGTATGACCGACGCCGCTACTCCGAAGCCATCGCGATGTGGGAGTGCGCCGTTGCGCTTGAACCTTCTTTCGCCACTCCCTGGCGCAATCTAGGAATCGGGTACTTCAACGTGCTCCACGACCCCGCTCGCGCCCTGCAAGCCTTCATCAAAGCCCGTGCGGCCGCGCCGTACGACGCGCGAATCCTGTACGAATACGACCAACTCCTGCGGCGCACAGGCCATGCCCTCACCGAGCGCCTGGCTAACCTCGAAGCCAATACGGCTCTTGTCCATAAGCGCGATGACATATCCGTCGAACTCGCCTCGCTCTACAACAGCGTCGATCAGCCAAGTCGTGCGCTCGACCTGCTCCTCAGCCGCGAATTCCAGCCGTGGGAAGGTGGCGAGGGACTTGTCCTGTCCCAATATGTTCGCGCCAACGCTCTGCTGGCCCATCGTTCTCTGAACTGTGGAGAGCCCGCGGCGGCCATCGCCAGCCTGCTTGCCGCGTCCAACCCACCAGAGAATCTCAGCGAAGCCAAACACCAGCTGATGAATCTCAGCATGATTGACTACTGGCTCGGCATGGCACACCACGATGCCGGCAATCGCGGCGAAGCCGAACGTCACTGGACCCGTGCCGCTCGTCAGAAGGGCGACTTTCAGCGGATGCAGATACAAGCCGTCTCCGAAAACACGTACTGGAGCGGCTTGGCACTGCGCCGCCTCGGCTGCGATCAGGATGCCATCGACGTCTTCCGGGAGATCCTCGACTACTCCACCCATCTTCAATACCAGACGGCGAAGATCGACTACTTCGCCACTTCGCTGCCAGCCATGCTTCTTTTCGATGAAGACCTTGCTCTCCGCCGAATTATCACGGCTCGCTTCCTTGAATCGCAAGCGCGGCTCGGGCTGGGAGAAGAGACCGAGGCACTCCGTCTGCTCGAAGAAGTCCTCGCCATGGACAACGCCCATACAGGTGCAATCGATCTGCTCCAGTTCCACAAGAGGTAGCGATGCGCGGTCCCACACTCCCTGCGCCTGCGCAGTCTCCCTCGGTCTCCCCCGGGCACAGGCTCTACATCTGGGGCATCGCCGTGGTCGCTGCCCTGGGCGGTCTCCTGTTCGGCTATGACTGGGTCGTCATCGGAGGCGCGCGTCAGTTCTACGAGGTCTACTTCCACCTTACGTCCGCCGTTCTGGTCGGCTGGGCCAACAGTTGCGCCCTCATCGGATGCCTGCTTGGTTCTCTGGCCGCAGGAACCCTCGCCGACCGCTATGGGCGCCGCCGCATCCTTCTCGCCTCCGCCGTCCTGTTCGCCATCTCCTCTGTGCTTACGGGCTGGGCCCGGTCCTTTCCCGCCTTCATCGTATGGCGCATTCTCGGCGGCACTGCCATCGGTCTCAGTTCCAATGTCTCGCCCCTCTACATTGCTGAAATCAGCCCCGCGGCCCATCGTGGACGCCTCGTCAGCCTCAACCAGTTCGCCATTGTCGTCGGCATCCTCCTCGCTCAGATTGTTAACTGGCGCCTCGCCCGTCCAGTTCCGGCCGGCCTGTCGGCCGACCTCTTGCTCCACACCTGGAACGTGCAGTACGGATGGCGTTGGATGTTCACCGTCGTCACCGCGCCCGCCCTCGTCTTCACGTTTACGTCGTTCTTCATCCCCGAGAGTCCCCGCTGGCTCTGCGGCGCCGGCCGCGACCGCGAAGCCCGCGCGATCCTCGAACGCATTGGGGGCTCCTCCTATGCCCGCGCCGAGATGGGCGGTATCGAATCAGCGCTGCGCTCCGACGCAGCCCTCACCCAGTCTTCATGGCGCGAACTTCTGCTTCCCGGGTTCCGGAAGATCCTGCTTGTGGGCATCGCACTTGCTGCGCTCCAGCAGTGGACCGGCATCAACATCCTCTTCAATTACGCGGCCGAGGTCTATCGTAGCGCCGGTTACGGAGCCAACGATATATTCCTGAACATCGTGATCACCGGCGCCATTAACCTCGTGTTCACCGTTCTCGCCATGGTCCTTGTCGACCGCGTTGGCCGCCGCCTCATGATGCTCGCTGGCTGTATCGGTATCGGTGTCTCCGATCTTCTATGCGCCTGGGCCTACCACGCCCAATGGCGCGGCGCTGCGGTGCTTCTCCTTACCCTCAGCGCAATTGCCTGTTATGCCCTCACGCTGGCGCCTGTCACCTGGGTCCTGATCGCAGAGATCTTTCCCCCTCGCATCCGATCCCACGGAATCTCCGTGGCCGTCAGCGCTCTGTGGACTGCATCCTTCCTCCTGACCTATACCTTTCCCCTTCTCAACCAGCTTGAGGGTGCAGCAGGGACCTTCCTGACATACGGGGTCATCTGCCTGCTCGGCTTAATTCTCGTGGCGTCCTCCGTTCCTGAAACCAAAGGACGCACCCTTGAGCAGATCGGCGCAGGCATCGCGCAGACCTGAACGCCCGCCGCCGACCACAGCATCGCGGACTTCGACGGCCAAACTGTGTACGTACACTCGACGCGCCAGTCGCAGCACTATCTGCCTTCACTCTTGACAGAACGTGTTCGTACACGCTTATATGTTGTGGCGTCGGATTTCGCTCCCCTCCGACGCTGAAAATGGTCGGCTCATCGGATCCTCTTTTCAGCCTCGAACCTGCGCCGGTCCGGCGCTGTTTCGTCGACGCTCCCCAACAAAAGAGCCACTCCCTCTGCGGACCACGGCTCGCGAGGTCAAGCCATGCGAACCTTTCTTTCTTTCACAATCGCCGGTCTACTTCTCAGTTCCCTCCCAACGCCCACCGGCGCTCAGGTCAACGGGGCCGGCCAGAAACCCTACCTTGGCTGGAGCACCTTCAGCGAGCAGACGACCAACGGCAGCTTTCTCACCCAGGCCAACATCCAAACCCAGTCCGACGCCCTCAAGGCTTCTGGGCTCGAGGAGCACGGCTTTCGCTACATCAATATCGACTCCGGATGGCAAGGCAGCTTCGACGCTAACGGTCGGCCGATTCCCAACCCCACTACCTTTCCGGACATGAAAGGCCTCGT
>Ga0207033_1165_pt1 | contig 13537 bp, 11 predicted proteins | sample Alteio_BWMinCont_35_FD_153262 | JGI IMG/M metagenome (GOLD analysis project Ga0207033, IMG submission 153262) | Enriched cells from forest soil in Barre Woods Harvard Forest LTER site, Petersham, Massachusetts, United States -... | ecosystem: Environmental > Terrestrial > Soil > Temperate forest >... | reverse complement strand
GCCGTCACCGATGATATGAAGCCACGCCTGGGCCAGAGCGTCCAGAAAGCCCTCCAAATGGGCAAAAACCTGCTGTTCCTCCTGCTGAACGATGACAACCGTCTCCTGCAGTACAGCAAACAGCTCATGTGCGAAGACACCGGCATCAGCTACGAAGAGCCTTCCCCAAACAGCTTTTCCTTTAACTCCCCCTATGGGGCCTGCCCGACCTGTAAAGGACTCGGCGCGGTTTACCAGATCAGCATGGAAGCCGTTATCCCCGATCGGGCGAAAAGCATCAACGAAGGCGGAATCGCCCCCCTGGGCGGAGAACGCGAAGCCTATATGTTCCGGCAGGTCCAGCAAATCGCAAAAAAGAATAAATTCAGCCTCGACACGCCGATCGAAGACATGCCAAAAAAGGCGCTCAACCTCGTCCTCTACGGCAACGAAGCCGGCGACACCTCCATGGAGATCGATTTCGAAGCCAATGCCTCCGGCGGCCAGATCTATACCGAAGAATTCGAAGGGCTGATCAATGCCCTCAAACGCTGGTTCGCAGGCGGCACCTCCGATTCCCTCCGGGAATGGGTCGAGCAGTTTATGGAACTGACTACCTGCGAAACCTGCGGCGGCGCCCGCCTTCGAAAAGAAAGCCTCTGGTTCAGGGTAGGGGAGAAGAACATCGCCGAGCTCAGCGCCATGAACCTTAACAAACTGGCGGATTGGTTCGCCGGCGTGGAAAAAAAGCTCAACAGTAAGCAAAACATCATCGCCAAGGACGTGCTCAAAGAGATCCGTGAACGGCTCCAGTTCCTGCTGGATGTCGGCCTCACCTACCTCACGCTCGACCGCTCCTCCCGCACCCTCAGCGGCGGCGAGTCCCAGCGCATCCGCCTGGCTACGCAGATCGGCTCCCAGCTGCAGGGCATCACCTATATCCTCGACGAGCCCAGCATCGGCCTCCACCAGCGGGATAACCAACGCCTCATCCATGCCCTGAAAAACCTCCGCGATATCGGTAACAGCATCCTCGTCGTAGAACACGATAAAGATATTATGATGGCAGCCGATTACCTCGTGGATATCGGCCCCAGGGCAGGGCTGCATGGCGGCGAGATCGTCGCGCAGGGACGCCCGCCGGCCCTCCTCAAACTCGACACCCTCACCTCCTCCTATCTCAACGGCCTCCGGAAGATTGCGGTCCCGGCAGAAAGAAGAAAAGGAAATGGCAAGATGCTGGAACTCAAGGGGGCCAAAGGCAACAACCTCAGGAATGTCGACGCAAAATTCCCCCTGGGTAAACTGATCGTCGTCACCGGCGTCAGCGGCAGCGGCAAGTCCACGCTGATCAATGAGACCCTCTATCCCATTCTAAGCAAACACTCCTATAACTCCCGGGTAACACCACTCGAATATAAAAGCATCAAAGGCCTGGACAATATCGATAAGGTGATCGAAATCGATCAGTCCCCCATCGGCCGGACCCCGCGCAGCAACCCCGCCACCTACTGCGGTTTCTTCACCGATATCCGCACCCTCTTCGCCTCGGTGCCCGAAGCTAAGATCCGCGGTTATAACGCCGGCCGGTTCTCCTTCAACGTCAAAAGCGGCCGCTGTGATGTTTGCGAAGGCGGCGGCATGCGGGTCATCGAAATGAATTTTCTCCCCGACGTCTATGTCCATTGCGAGAAATGCAATGGACGGCGGTACAACCGCGAAACACTGGAGATCCGCTATAAAGGCAAATCCATCAGCGACGTACTCGATATGACGGTGGACGAGGCTGTGGAATTCTTTCAGAACGTCCCCTACATATACCGGAAGATCAAAGTGCTGCAGGACGTGGGACTCGGCTACATCACCCTGGGCCAATCCGCCGTCACCCTCAGCGGCGGCGAAGCCCAGCGCGTCAAGCTAGGTACCGAGCTCGGTAAAAAGGACACGGGAAAGACCTTTTATATCCTCGATGAACCGACGACCGGCCTCCACTTCGAAGACATCCGCCACCTGGTCGAAGTCCTCGACAAACTGGTCGACAGAGGCAACACCGTGCTGGTCATCGAACACAATATGGACGTCATCAAAGTGGCCGACCATATCATCGACCTGGGACCCGAAGGCGGCGACGGCGGCGGCAGGATACTCTTCGAAGGCCTCCCCGAAGACCTGGTAAAAAATAAAGAAAGCTTTACTGCAAAATTTTTAAAAGACGAATTGAAATAATGGAACGCATCATCATCGATATGGACGAAGTTATCGCCGACCCGATGGGAGAAATGATCGACTGGTACCGGAAGGAACATGGCGGCGAAGTCGACTGGGACAAAATGCTCGTAGGCTCCTGGGTAAAAGGATTCCCGGACCACCATCAGCCCATGATCATGGAAAGACTCAAAGCGCCAGGCTTTTTTCGCCACCTGCCCGTCATGGAAGACAGCGTAGACGTATTGCGGGCGCTCAACGACCGCTACGAGGTATTTATCGTCTCGGCCGCTACGGAGTTCCCCAATTCCCTAAAGGATAAGCTGGAGTGGCTAATGGACCATTTCCCCTTCCTCACCTGGAAGCAGGTAGCCCTCTGCGGTAGTAAAGACCTCGTATTCGGCGACTATATGATCGACGACCATCTCAAAAACCTGAAAGGGTTCAAGGGCAAACCCTATCTCTATACCGCCGCACACAACCTGGAGATCACCGGCTACGACCGCATCAACAACTGGAAAGAAGCCGCTGACATCTTCCTCAAATGACAACTGGCGCCCGAAGGGCGCCAGTCTAATATGACCAATAAGCTGTAGCAGGAAGTGATTAATAAAATCTTTTAGTAAAGGGTACCTAAATAGGGAACGGATCAGGTTTTACTTAACCTCGGATATTCGGATTTTACCAATTTCCCTGCTTGCTTATTGGCTGTAAGTTTAAGTTATGGTCGTCAACGTACGGTCAACTGCCCGTTCTCAATCCGCTCATCATCGGTGAACACATCGTACAGGTAATTGCCTTCAGTAATAGTGGTGAGCACAGTAGTCTCTTTGTTACGGATATGGGTCTGGTTCACCAACCGGCCATCCATATCGAACAGGAATAAATGATACACTTTCCCGTCCTCTCCATTGGCGGAGAAGAATAACACTTGCTGCCGGGCATCGGGATACAGCCGGATCTTGTGTTTTTTGCTGCTTTGAGCTTTGCTCACCTGGATACTGTGGATAGTATCGGAGCCTTTAAAGAAGGGGGGAGGTTGCGTGCCGCCGGAAGTCCCGGACGCGGCAACCGCGGTACATTGTACGAACAGGGCGAGACCAAGGGCCGCAACGCCGCGGGCCAGGTTCGCAGACAGGGTAGTTTTCTTAGGGTGTAGAGTTTGCATCATAGGTACTATTGATTTTTCCAATCAATAAAAAAATAGGGTACGGATCAATAACTATTTAAAACGACTGAACAACAATTTGTCAACAAAAAAGGATACGATCAACAACATTCTTTAGAACCTCAGCAACGGACAGTGCGTTGAATTCCTCCAGCGCTCCGACCTGCCGCCGCCCAACCGGATACCTAACTTGAAACCCATCGTAAAATAGGCGTCATTATTCGATGGGGTACCCCTTTTATCACCAGGTTGATATCCCGGCGTACTATAAGCATCCGCACTCTTATTGGATAGTTTTACCGCAAGAGCCGCCTGCGAAGGGGATAGGTGTTGGGCAAAAAGCGCCGGGTCGATATAGGTATTGCTGACATCATCCAGGTAATCTGTGAATAGCTTGCGATAGATGATCTCAAAGGAAACATTCACATCTTCACTGAAAAAGTATTTGATACCGGCACCCATCGGGATATTCATCTGCGTCAGCGAATATTCCTTTCTGCCGGGTATCCATCCCTCGCCTTCCGTGTGCAGCGGCCGCAGGTCATACCAAACCTCATTGCCTCCCTGCTCCAGGCTGCCCTGCGGATTGAAGTGGTAAAAACCAAGACCCAACACACCATAAGGGCGCAGCCGGCCTGCTACATCTTCAGGGTCGTCTTCCAGGAAGGTGGTAGGGTAGAACTCTACCATCGCCGTCCCTTCCAGTATTATAGAACGGAAATCGAGATTGCGGTTGAACCGGGTATCTTCGTCACCACCCTTTTGCTTGATATCACAGTCGCAGGACGATACGTTTCCGTAATTGGCCGAAAACCGGAAGCCCAACCATGGTGTAGGATATACCGCCAGAAAGGCTCCGAACGCCAGCTGCGTATTCTCGAACTTATAGTCCTTGATAAACGTTGTGCCCTTACCGGCATGACCGCCCAGGTCGGTTAAGGCCACTATCGGGCCTGTCGTAAAGCCAAACTCTGTAAAGTTCTTTGCTTCATCCTGGCTGAAAGAGGTAGAATAAAGACATAGGGTAAAGGCCAGTACGAACAAACACTTCCACGACAAGGAGTGTAAACACTGTTTCATTGATATTAGATTTAGTTTTCCGATGGTTTGGACTGCTGCTTTTTCAATCAAAATAAAAAAGGAGCTCTTACAAGAAACGAAAAAAGAAGTAATAATTGTGTATGTTACAGCGACTATTTTATAGACTGTATTCCCATTTAAGGAATCCTGCTTAGTGTTTTATAAATAATAGCATTTCAATATGGTTGATTCCATCTTCGGGATAGATTTCCCCCGTTTGGACAAAGCCGAAAGACTCGTAAAATTCCTTCAGATAATATTGCGCACCGATGCGTATATCTCTTTTACCATGAATCCGGTAGAGCGTCTGAATGCTTTGCTGCAGCAAGTCCCGCCCCACTCCCGTCCCCCTTCCGGCAGGTGAACTTACGATCCTGCCTATAGAAGATTCCTCATAGGATATTCCCGGTGGAACAATGCGGGAATACCCAAGAAGCATATTTTCCTTCCAGCCCATTAAATGATCGCAAAAAAAGTCCTTGTTGTCCATATCCAGGAAAACACAGTTCTGTTCGACGACAAAAACCTCACTGCGTAGCCGAAGTATTATATATAATTCCTCCGTCGTCAATTTGCCGAAAGGCTTGCAAACCCAATTTATCATATCAGTAACCATATTTTTCTCCCCATAACGCCCGCAGGAATTTTCTCAACTCTTCTTCCCGGGCATTTTTCCCCGGATCATAGAATTTTGTACCGGCAATTTCGGGGGGCAGATATTCCTGCAGCGAAAAGTTGTTTTCGAAAGAATGGCTGTATTGATATCCCTTCCCATAGTCCATATTCTTCATCAGCCGGGTAGGCGCATTACGGATTTGTAACGGCACCGGCAGATCGCCGTGCTCCCGCACCGCCGCCTGCGCCGCCCCGATCGCCGTCGTCGCAGAATTGCTTTTCGGAGATGAAGCCAGGTAGGTGGCACATTGCGACAGGATCAGGTTCGCCTCCGGATAGCCGATCTTATTGACCGCCTCGAAACAGGCATTGGCCAGCAACAGGGCGTTCGGGTTGGCATTGCCGATATCTTCGCTGGCCAGGATCAGCAGCCTCCTGGCAATGAATTTCACATCCTCTCCCCCTTCTATCATGCGCGCCAGCCAATATACCGCCGCATTGGGATCACTCCCCCGGATACACTTGATAAAGGCCGAAATGATATCATAGTGCTGTTCCCCTTTCTTGTCATACAAGGCTATCCGCTGCTGCGCGATCTCCATGACTTTCTCATCGGTGATCTCACCTCCCTCGCCAAGCGCATCGCAAACCACCTCCAGCAAATTCAGCAGCTTCCGCGCATCTCCCCCCGAAATATTGATCAGCGCCGCCGTTTCCGTCAACGCAATCCCCGACTCCCGCAGCCAGGCATCGTCCCGGAAGGCATTGTCCAGCACCCGGACCAGGTCCTCTTCCGTCAGCGGTTTCAACACATACACCTGGCAACGGCTGAGCAAAGCGCTGTTGACCTCAAAGGACGGGTTTTCTGTCGTTGCGCCGATCAACGTCACGATCCCCTTTTCCACCGCCCCAAGCAGCGCATCCTGCTGCCCCTTGTTAAACCGGTGGATCTCGTCGATGAATAAGATGGCCCTGGCCTTGTCCCGGGCTTCGGCAATCACCTCCCGCACCTCCTTCACACCGGAAGAAATAGCACTCAACGTATAAAATGGTACCCGCAGCGAATTGGCGATGATCCCGGCAATCGTCGTCTTTCCCGTACCCGGCGGCCCCCAAAGGATCATCGAAGGCGGCTTGCCATGTTCGATAGCTGTACGCAATACACTACCTTTGCCGGTCAGATGCTGCTGACCGACGAGCTGATCGAGCGTTTGCGGCCTCAGCCGCTCTGCCAGCGGAGCCTGGGAAGCGTCCATAACAAATTTTAAACAACAATAGTACAACAACTTATCCTTTTTCCTGTTCTAAAGTCATGATCGCCCTCATTCCCGCACGCCCATCCTTCAAGCACCTGCCGCCATTCTCCCGGCGCCCGCGCCCGCTATTCCGGCCTACCCGGCCATTCTCCGGGCCGATCACCCTCTTGCTGGTCGCTGCCTTCCTCACTGCCTTCCTGTCCGCCTCCTCCCTATCCGCCTCCGGCCAGGGATCCCGGCTGTCGGCTGTTAACAACTACGCGCTGAACAGGTCGGGTATCGTCATGATCCGCACCGAATACACCGCCAACGTCTATGTCAACAGCATGAAAATGGACGAGAAGGCCTTTAACACCTTGCTGGATTCCATTCAAAGTCTGGACCACGGGGGCGGCGTTACGCCGGAACAGAAGCTCGACATCGTCCTCAGGGAAATGAACAACCGGCCCGCCCGATTCTTTCAAACGACCTTCGACTATATAAAGCAGCCGGAACAGATCACCGCCACCGGCACCGGCTTTTTTGTCACCAGCGACGGATATGTGGCTACCAATTGTCATCTGATCGACCGGGATGACGCTTTTATCCGGCGTCAGTTTATCCTCAGCGCCTTCCGGCAGATCACCGAGGCCAGCATCGCTGCCCTCGAGAATTCCTGGGCTACCCATTTCACCGAACAGCAACGCAGCCTCCTCTACAACACCTATGCGTCGGTATACTCCCGCCTCTTTTCCATGATCCTCTACGACTTGAAAAAGAATATTTATGTGGTCTATCGCAGCGATAGCGGCGGCCGGCATTCCGATACCGTCAAAAAACCCGCAAGCGTCGTCGTCAAAGGACAACCGATGCCCGGTAAGGATATCGCTATCCTCAAAATCCCGGCGCCCGCAGAAATGCCGATGCTGACCCTGGCGTCTTCTGACCTGCCGCGGGTAGGGGAGCAGCTTTTCGTTTATGGCTACCCCGGCCCGGTGACCAACAATGATTTCGTATCGGCTGAATCGGCAATCGAGCCAACCCTCACCACCGGCATAGTCAGCGCCATCCGAATATCGGTTGGCGGCTGGCCGCTGATCCAAATGGACGCCAATATCAACCATGGCAGCAGCGGCGGCCCCGTCTGTAATGAAAAAGGAGAAGTGATCGGCCTTACCACCTTCGGCAGCCTTGAGAATACCGGCGGTCTGGCCGCCGGCCTCAATTTTGCTGTTCCCGTTACCATCCTGAAGGAATTCCTGGACAGCGAAGGGATCACCCCCGTATCCGGCCGCGTGACCGGACTCTTCGCCCGGGCCCTCGACTACTACGAACAACAGCAATACCGGGACGCCCTCCGCGAATTTGAGAAGGTCAGCCGGTTAAATAACCAGTACCCCGGAATCTATGCCTATATCGCTGACTGCCGGGAAAAAATAAAAGATGGGAAAGGAATGTTTATCGGCCCCATAGAACGCCTGATCCTGATCATCAGCCTCCTTCTCCTGCTGATCGGTGCCTTTGCAGCCTTTACAACGCTCAGGAGACGTCGCTCTTCCTGACCAGGTAATACCAGCGCAGCAGCCGCAGGTTCAACACCACATTCACCACCACGCAAAGCCCCAGGAACAGGGACAATATCCCGCTGACATGCGCAAGATGCGGCTCACTTACATTTTTAAAGGTCGAAAACTGCGGAAATTGCTGCAAAACCTTGGATACCTCCGCAATCTGCTCGTTAATAGCCTCCTGGATCTCCCTGCCATTTTTCAAAAGGATGACCCCGTCTGTTATCCAGCTGATACCAAAGAACAAAGCAATAAAGCCCACAAACCGGATGCCTACCGGCGTCTGATGGCTCAGCGGCAGATCCGGGCGCCGGATACTGGCATGCAGTTTCAAAGCCGCATAACAGTTGAGCGGAACAGCGCTCATCAATACGACCCCTGCCAAAATGAGCGGATTAAAGGACGACAGGCTGCCTAAAAGCAACAATGCAACGATCAGCCCCCAAAAGATGATATTGAACCAGGTCAGTACAGATGCCGTTTTCAATGCTGTTTTCATAAGACTTTCCCTCCGGTGTTCACTTCTATCGAAAGTTCATCCAGCTGCCGGTCATCGATGGTGCCTGGTGCATCCAGCATGACATCCCGGCCACTGTTGTTTTTCGGAAATGCGATAAAATCGCGGATGCTTTCACTGCCACCCAGGATGGCGCAGAGGCGGTCCAGACCAAAAGCAATGCCCCCATGCGGCGGCGCACCATATTCAAAAGCCCCCAGCAGGAAGCCGAATTTATGCATCGCCTCCTCAGGACTCATCCCCAGTGCGGCAAACATCTTTTCCTGCAATTCCCGCTGATAGATCCGGATCGACCCGCCCCCGAGCTCATTCCCATTCAACACCAGATCGTATGCGTTTGCCTTGATATGATTATACGGGTGCTCCAGGTATTTTTCGGGGTTTTCGATCACCGGGCTGTTGCCGATCATCATCCCGATATCGGAAGGCTTTGGTGAAGTAAAAGGATGATGACGGGCTACCCACCGGTTCTCTTCCTCCGCGTATTCAAACAACGGGAAATCCATCACCCACAATAATTTGAACTCCTCTTCCCGGCGCAACCCCAGCCGCTTACCCATCTCCAGCCGCAGCTCGCTCATCGCCTTGCGCGTCCGTTCTTCCCTGCCGGCCAGCACGAGGATCAGATCCCCCGGCGCCGCTCCCGCCGCCGATGCAATCGCCTTCAGCCTGTCCTCCGGATAAAATTTATCGATAGAACTTTTCAGGGTGCCATCGGCATTGTATTTAATATACACAAGCCCCAGCATCCCGATTTGCGGCCGCTTTACCCATTCCGTCAGCTCGTCCGTTTGCTTGCGGGTATATTCGCTGCACCCCGGGACCGCAATAGCCAGCACCGTCTCCGCCTTATCGAACACGCCAAAACCCGCGCCACCGATCAGCTTCCCCGTGGCCTCCAGCCTGCCCCCCAGCGTAAAAGCGGATTTCAGGCTCAGGATCTTCATCCCGAACCGGATGTCCGGCTTATCGTTCCCATAATTCCACATGGCTTCCTCCCAGGTCATCCGCTCCACCTTCTCCGCATAATCGATGCCCTTCACCGTCTTAAAAATATACTTGATCATCCCCTCGAACATCGCCAGGATATCTTCTTGTTCCACAAAGCTCATCTCACAGTCGATTTGGGTAAATTCCGGCTGCCGGTCCGCGCGCAGATCCTCGTCGCGGAAGCACTTCACGATCTGGTAATAACGGTCATACCCGCTGACCATCAACAATTGTTTGAAAGTCTGCGGCGATTGCGGCAGGGCGTAGAATTGTCCCGGGTTCATCCTGGACGGCACCACGAAATCACGTGCCCCCTCCGGTGTCGACTTGATCAGAAAGGGTGTCTCGATGTCCATAAACTGCTTCGAATGCAGGTAGTCCCGCGCCGCCCGGTTGACGGCATAGCGCAGTTCCATGTTTTTCCGGATAGCAGAACGGCGGAGATCAAGGTACCGGTATTTCATCCGCAGATCATCGCCGCCATCCGTTTCATCCTGGATCGTAAACGGTGGAGTGACGGACTTGTTCAGGATGGTATAGCCGGTCACTTTTATCTCGATATCCCCCGTCGGCAGCTGAGGGTTTTTGCTGGCCCTCTCCGCCACCACACCTTTTACCTGTATCACAAACTCCCTCCCGGGGGGATTCTCCGTCAGCGCTGTGTTCAGGTCTTCCCCAAAAAGCAGCTGGGTGATACCATACCGGTCACGCAGATCGATAAAGCTGATGCTGCCGAATTTTCGAACCGTCTGCACCCAGCCTGCCAATTCCACCACCTGACCGATTTGCTCCCTTCTTAATTCTCCACAGGTATGAGTCCGATACATGCCAACTGATTTTTTTTATGAGGGGCCAAAGGTAGTCGAAAAACCCGTATTTTCGGCCGCATGTTGGTCCCTCTGTCCTATCTGATGGCCCCAACGGTGGCCGTATTGATTATCGCCCTGCTGCTGGGACGTATCAGGCAATGGACCGGCCGGATCAGGAGGGATAAGCTCCTGCATTCCCGTCACCAGGATTTCGATAGCCTTCTGGCCGGCTACAATCCCTACTATAATAGCCTGACCCCGGAAGGCCGGGATCGTTTCCTAAAACGGGTGCTGCTTTTCATTGACGGTAAAAATTTTGAATATATCGACCTCCAGCGGGAGGAAAGAATGCCGCTGCTGGTCAGCGCCGCCGCTGTACAGCTCACCTTCGGCCTCGATCATTTTCGGCTGGGCTATTTCAAAACGGTATATATAATAAAGGATAAATATAACTACGGCTTGTCCAAAACGCCTTTTGAAGGACATGTCAGCGAAGATGGGATCTATCTCTCCTGGACCCACTTTATCCGGGAATTTGCCAATTATTCGGATGGACAGAATGTAGGTCTCCATGAAATGGCTCACGCGCTCACCTACTACAACTTTACGGTGAACAAAGGCCGCGATAAGACATTTCACGACTCGTTTGTTGATTTTTCAGCCGTAGCCCGGCCCATTTTCGAGCGGATGAAAGCCGGCGAAACCACCCTGCTCGATCCCTATGCCGCTACCAATTACCAGGAGTTTTGGGCCGTTTGCGTAGAGACCTTTTTCGAACGCTCCTCTTCCTTTAAGAGCCAGCTCCCCGAACTTTATGATTCCCTTTGCACCCTGCTAAACCAGGATCCCCTCACGACCGACAAATTCCTTACCGTCCCCGCGGTTTAATTGCACCAAACCCCTGAAATCGATCATGTTTAAAAATTTAATTATCATTAACTTATGAAAATCGAAGAAAACATTCCCACCAATTGCTTTTGATTTTCAGAATTTCTTTTTAATTTGTTGCTTATCCGTACGATTCATTCCTCTTGATTAAACCCGCCACTAGGTTTTCCCCTCTAATCTTGAAAGCCATAGTTCCGTATCCAAGGCCAATGTAAGACCCGATTCTAGCAATCGTTTCTTAAATCACAAAAGCAAATGAACCTTATGGAAATCGTTGTCATCAGTTCATTGGTGTTGGGTATTCTCCTTTTAAACCGCCCGGTTACGATGCTTGTTCAACGCCTCTATAACAGGCACCAGTTTGAGCGTTTTATTGGAAGGGAAACCTTTTACCATTCTATTGTCTCCCGTCACCTGGCCTATTATAACAGGCTGGGATTGGAAGAGCAGCGGAAATTTCTCTTCCGCACCTGGCTTTTTCAACATTCCAAAAACTTCCGGTATATCGAGGTAGAGGAATCCGCAGAAATGCCAATCCTGGTCAGCGCCGTTGCCGTACAGCTGACCTTTGGCCTGGAAAAATTCAAGCTCAATTATTTCGACGATATCTTCATCCTGAGAGATGACTACCACTATGGATTCTACTCCCGTCCTTTTATGGGCCACGTAGACCAGACCGGTATCTACCTCTCCTGGGATAATTTTATGAAAGGCATTTCTCAACAAACGCCCAATTGTAATGTGGGGCTGCATGAGATGGCGCATGCCCTTGCCTATGTCAACTTCATCACGCAGACGGAGCAGGACAAACATTTCAGGACCGAATTTCCCAATTTCTCCAAAGTGGCCCGTCCCATCTTTACTTCCATGCAGCAAGGCGGTACAAAAAACCTCCTCGGAGACTATGCCGCTACCAACTATCACGAATTTTGGGCCGTCGCCGTGGAGATATTTTTCGAAAGCCCCGTTCAATTCCGGCACGAATTGCCTGAACTATACGAGGCCATGGCTACCGTCCTCAACCAGGACCCCCTCAGTTTCATCAGCGGCAATACCACGATCATCCGGCGTCCCGAACCAGCCGCCAAAAAGATCACCGGCAGCGCCACAGCTACTTCTTAAACCCTATCCGTTCCCTGTCCTTCCATTTTTTTTCGGCTACCTTTTCATCCAATAGGTTCTCGATAGCGTCATAGATGCTATTTAGCTGTACATCATGTTCTCCCAATCTGTCGCGGATATCCTGCAACTGCTGCGAAAGACCATCCTGCAGGATCACATATTGCTTTAGGGCGATAAAAGCCCGCACAACGGCAATGCTCATTTGCACCGCCTTCTCGCTCCGCAACACACTCGCCAGCATCGACACCCCATGTTCCGTAAAAGCATAAGGTATTATTGCCTTATTCCTGTATTTTGCCGAGGCGGTCACATTTTGTGACCGCATACCTCCTTTCATTTGATTATCAGCCTCTTGTGGAATATCTTCCACTCCCGTCGACGATAGTACAGATTTTGACATCCTCCACTCTTCAGCCGTCAACCGGAACATAAAATCCCCCGGAAAGCGATTGATATTCCTTTTAACCGCCTGGTTAAAAACCTTCGTTTCCACCCCATACAATTCCGCCAGATCAAAATCCAACATCACCTTTTGCCCCCTGATCTCATAAATCTTCTCACGAATTAACTGTAGTTCCATAGTTATAGATTTGAAAGATAAAAATACTACAACCTTTTTATCCTCTTGCGAGGACTTTCCTAAACCGCCCTATATTCGCATCCGCCCGGACCGGAACCCCCGAAACCAACAGCTCCGCCAGCTGCCGCGCAAAATACGGCGCCAGTGAACACCCCTTTGTCCCCATCCCATTCAATATCCCCACCGCCGGATACAACGGATGCAACCCCACAAAAGGCCGCCGCTCCAACGTAGCCGGCCGCACCGAAGCCATATGGTCCACCGTCCGGAAAGGCACCCGCAGCCAATCCTTCAACAAGGCCTCCGTCCTTTCCCTGAACGCCCTGGTCGGCCCCGGATCCCCAAACGACCATTCATACGACGAGCCTATCCAATACAGCCCGTCCTTCCAGGGGATAATGCTCATCCCTTTTTTAAACACCACCGGGGCCAGCCCATCCTCCGCCGATCCCGAGGCTCCATCATCCGGCAAATCCGGCGCCTCAATAATCAAGACCTCCCCCTTATTCGGCGCAAAAGGCAAGCGTGAAAAGTACGCATTTTGCGAACTTTCGATCCCGTCGCAAAAGATAGCCCACCTCGCCTCCACATCCCTATACCGCGCCAATCGGTCGCCAACCTCCAAATCCTCTGCCATAAATTGCTCCGCCCTTAACACCCCCCGCTCCACCATCTTCTTCCGCTCCACCCCCAGCAGTCTCTGAATATCCACCAGGTAGCAAGGCTCGATACAACCATACCCCAGCTCATAATGAAAGTAAGCATCCCAGTGATGCTCATC
>Ga0207033_1141_pt2 | contig 13542 bp, 14 predicted proteins | sample Alteio_BWMinCont_35_FD_153262 | JGI IMG/M metagenome (GOLD analysis project Ga0207033, IMG submission 153262) | Enriched cells from forest soil in Barre Woods Harvard Forest LTER site, Petersham, Massachusetts, United States -... | ecosystem: Environmental > Terrestrial > Soil > Temperate forest >... | reverse complement strand
AATAATTTATGTACAGAAAGTGCGCAATTATTACAATGCATCCCTGTCACGTTTAGTTCAACCAAATGCTCTGCCATGTTACAAATTTACCTGTATGCAAAGGATAGTGGGTAAGGGGATTGTAATTTTAGATGTTGAAATGTTGTAAAGTTGGAATGTTGCAAAGTTAAAGCGCATTTTGGGTCGTTTATTATAACATTTCAATGTTCCAACTTTACAACATTCCAATAATAAAAAAAAGGCTTTGCAAATAGCGCTAAGATTCCTATTTTTGCATTCTCCAAAACGGTAGATGTAGCTCAGTTGGTTAGAGCATCGGTTTGTGGTACCGAGGGTCGTGGGTTCGAGCCCCATCATTTACCCGGTTTTTTTTCGCCTCTCATGAAAATGAGGGGCTTTTTTTGTTTTGGTTAAATTTGTCATATTTTTATTAAAAATTAATTCTATGATAACTGCAGAAATTAAACTACCGGAAAAGGATGCTGAAATGATCATGAAGGTGATAGCTAAATTAGGTGGAAAGGTTAAATTGATAGAACCAGACGGTCATAAACTTTCGCCTGCTGCAAAAAAGATGAAAAAGGATATGGAAAATGCTTTTAAAGAAGTTAAGCTTCACCAGGAAGGTAAGATTCAATTAAAAACCGCAAGGGAATTGCTTAATGAACTTTAATATTATTCCTGTTAGCAGTTTTGATAAAGAATTAAAGAAACTGGCAAAAAAATATCCATCATTAAAGCAAGATTACGCCGACCTATTAGATGAGATTGAAGTTAACCCTAAAATAGGCACTCCTATAGGCAAAAACTGTTACAAAGTCCGGCTGCAAATTACCAGCAAGGGTAAAGGAAAAAGCGGCGGCGCAAGGGTGATTACCCATTTAATTGTTAATGTTGAAAATGAGATACTTTATTTACTAAAGATTTACGATAAAGGTGATTTTGACAACATTAGTGAAGCCGAACTTAAACATTTGTTGACAACTCTCAAGACTTTATAAGAGATAAGTAATTCAGTTATTTAGAGCATTGGTTTGTGGTACAGGGGGGGCGTGGGTTCGAGCCCCATCATTTCCCGAAATTAAGGGACAATATCTTTTATCAAGATTTGCCCCTTTTTTATTGCTCAGGTTCAATGGCGTTCAAATAATCTTAATAGCGTTTACCTATAATCGTTGTAGGGAATAATAAATCAGTAATTGTCTTTTATGAAAGTGAATTAGCTTATGTATAAAAACATTTCCAGAAGCCCCTGGAACTATTGGACATTAGAAACAACGATAAAACAATTAAACCAATTTATTGATAGTAACCCTGATTTTAAGAAAAAAACGTCAGTGTCAATAATCGAAACTGGTCATGGTAGTGCCTTAGTAAGAGCTATATACAAGTTTGGTGGCTTAAGGAAATTAAATAATGAATTCAAGCTTGGATTAAATATTAAGTATAGGCGATGGTCAAAGGAAGAAGTTTTTGAAGAGCTTCGGAAAATAAAAGAAAAAGGGATAATTATTACACAAAAAAACCTGGCTGACCTGGATAGAAATGACTTGTTGGGGGCGATAACTAAGTATGGTAATTTGAACCAGTTTAAAAGGGTACTTGGTTTACCAATTAAACGATATTGTTATTGGACTGATGAGATAATTATAAATGAGTTGAAATCTATAATTCTTGATTTTGGGCGCATCCCCAGTGGTGCAGTTTTGAAATGTATAGGCAGGAATGACCTTGGACGGGCTATTGCTAAGAAAGGTGGGTTTAAGAAGTTTTCCAAACTAATCGGTACTAATTCAATAAATTACTATCTCGCAAATGATGGGGATTATTTGCAGAGTGGTTACGAATGTCTTTTTGATAACGTGCTTTTCAAATATAATATTCCTCATAAGGTTCATGAAAAAATATCGGGGCAATATAATTACCGTAGTGATTTTTTGATTCATAATACGCACATAGAAATTTGTGGCTATGACGAAAAGGAACATCCGGAATATTTTGAAAGATTACAAAAGAAAAAGAAGTTATATGCTGATTTGAAACTTTCGTATTTGTTAATACTAAAAAAAACATTTAATGCTAATATCGTTAAAATTGAAAAAAATCTTGTTGAATTATTGCAAGAGGTTCCACTCGTTCAAACGGATTTATTTATTGCCCCAATAAACAATTCAAATATTAAGCCGGCAAGTTATTGGGCAGATTTAAATAACATAAAAAAGGAGCTGTTTCCATTGGTAAAGAAATATGGCAGAATGCCTTTGGATCATGAAATGAGAACTGAGAAGAAAGGTTCGTTAATAAGCGCTATATATAGATTATATGGATCAACATATGAACTTTCAAAAATATTAAATATTAAATGTTTGTATAAGCCTAAAGGTTATTATACACAACAGAATTCAATAATGGAATATACCGAGTTGTGTGTAGAACATAATAAATTTCTGTCTTTACAGGAATTGCACAAAATTAAAGCTTATGGTTTAGCTGGCTATATACGAAAGAATGGGGGTTACTTTAAAATCCGGGCGCTTATGAATTTAACATTTCCAATAAGAAAAATCTCCAACAATCATTACTCTTTTGAAAAAGCTGCAATGGAATATAAACAATTATGCCTCGAAAAAGGCGGATTTATTTCTTCTAAGGGATTGGGATCATTGGGAGCCGGAGCACTAGCTACTTATATTCAGAGACATGGAGGGTATTACGTTATAAGAAAGGTGACTAACTTGAATTTTCCGCCGTTGGTAAGCCCAAGGGTTTAATGGTCCTTTAACGTTTTGTATGAGTAACCGAATCTTATAGGACTGACCTTTTGGTCAGCCCTGCTTTTCATATAAACACAATCAACCCAATCAACCGTTAACCAACTCACGGTCTTCCTTTATCACCTTTAAGCCGTTTGTCCAGCGTACCAACTGGTTAAGCATTATTTTTGATGATTTGATCAGTTGCTCGTTAGGTATAAATTGTCCGTCTTCAGTAAGAAACTGGTTATAAGATGGAATATTCACCATTTCGGCCAGGGATACTGTCCTTAATGAAAGCAGGTCGCTTTTTAAGCTCATAACAGCCCTTACGCCGGCAAACGGGCCTGCAGAATAGCTAACGATGCCTGCCGGCTTATATGCCCACTCATGTACCAGGTATTCCAGGGCATTTTTAAGAGAAGCCGGGTAACTGTAGTCATATTCACTGGTGACAAATATAAAGGCATCTGCTTCTTCAATTTTTGCGCTCCATTGTTTAGAATGTTCATGCTCGTATTGTTTCATGATGGGATGGATGGCTTCATTCATTAACGGCAAATTAATTTCACCTAAATCAAGCACTTCAACATCAAAATTGCCGTTATTTTTTGCTTCCTCTGCAATCCAGTTGGCTATTATTGGCCCTTTTCTGCCGGGCCTTACTGTGGATGAAATTATTTTAAGTTTATACATTTTTTATAAAGAAATAATTGTTTTTAAATTTATATGTTTAAACATATAATAGACGAAAATCATTAATTAATTTTAGGTTTCAACCAGGCTATGATGTAAGATGATATAAGTTTTACAAATAGATTTATATAGTAGAATTGTATGACAAAAAGAAACCAGGTCTGTTAAAGTTTTACCCGGATAAACACTAATTTTAATTTATGGGAGCTATACAAATTAAACGCATATATCAACCTGCCGAAAAGGCCGATGGCAAGCGCATCCTTGTCGACCGTTTATGGCCACGTGGCGTTAAAAAGGAAGCCGCACAAATTGATGAATGGATGAAAGCAGTTGCGCCATCCGATGCCTTACGGAAATGGTTCCACCAGGATAATGACCCTGCGAAATGGCAGGAATTTAAAGCAAAGTATACGCTCGAATTAAAGCAAAATACTGCTATAAATGATTTACTGGACATAATAAGAAAAAACGAAAAGGTTACCCTACTATATGCAGCTCGTGATGATCAACAGAACCACGCAATGGTTTTAATGCAATTTATTATTGAATTGTTAAAACATTGAGATACCACATTTCCGGCAGAACAACGGATCGTACTTAGTTTACCCAAACAACTGAAAATTAAATACTTATCCATTGATTGGATGAGGGTAAAATGAAGTTATTTTACCTGTAAACCTCCGTCTTTTTTACATCCATAACCTCACAAACTGAAATATCCTAAACTTTACAGCCTGTGCTTTGTTGTTAATTCTATGATGGTTATAAATGGTTATGATCATTAATAATTACAGAGCTATGAAAATTCGAATATTGTTACCAGTAATACTGCTGGCAGCAGCATTAACTCAGAGTTGTGTCAGCAATAAAAAATATGCTGCACTACAATCAGATTACAACAAATCATTGGATACGAACCGTAACCTGAAGCAAAGCTGGCAGGTAACCCAGCAGGAGCTTGCAGGATCAAGGGGCCAGGTGCAAAGCCTGGAGGATCAAATTGCAGCAGCAAAATCAAATGCTTCAGCTTTGCAGGCTGCATTAAATCAATGTTTAGCAGGCAATAACCAGGGAAATGTTAATATTTCTAAATTAGCCGACCAGATAAATTCTTCTGATAAATACATCCGGCACCTGGTTGAACTCAAAAATAAAAGCGACTCGCTTAACCAAATCCTAACAACAAACCTTACCCGCTCATTAAGCCCGGATGAAATGAAGGATGTTGATGTGAAGGTTCTTAAAGGCGTGGTTTTTATTTCACTTTCCGACAACATGCTTTATAAATCAGGCAGTTATCAAATTTCTGATAAAGCTGGGGTAACACTTAGCAAAATTGCCAAGATCATTAATGATTACTCGAACTATGATGTGCTGATTGAAGGCAATACAGATAATGTGCCTATCTCTCAGGTAAATATCCGTAACAACTGGGATTTAAGCGCTTTAAGGGCATCATCTGTTGTACAGTCACTGCAAAATAATTATAACGTTGACCCCAAGCGCTTGACAGCCGGAGGGCGCGGGGAGTATAATACGGTGGCTGATAATAGTTCAGTTACCGGGAAAGCCCAAAACAGGCGTACGGAGATCATTATTACACCAAAACTTGACCAGTTTATGGCACTCATTGGAAAACCAGCGCCGTCGTCAAATTAATAATTATCTAAGTACAATTACACACTCGGTGCCAGCGGGAAAAAAAATATGTTTCAGATAAGACTTACGAAGTTTTTAAACGGCGAAGCCCTCAACGAGGCCTTTGAAAAACAATTAAAAACCGAGTTAAACTTCGTAAGTCTTTTTCTTTGATAGTTATTGTTTTTTATCTTGAATTAAATCCCACAAATTACCATACAAATCTTCAAAAACCGCTACTGTTCCATATTCTTCTTCTTTTGGTTCCCTGGTAAATATAATCCCGTTATCAAACATTTGATAATAATCCCTCCAAAAATCATCGGTATATAAAAATAGGAATACGCGGCCACCGGTTTGGTTGCCTACCCTGCTTTTTTGCTCGTCCCCAATTGCTTTTGCCAATAATAGACAGCAAGTTGCAGCGCCTTTTGGCCTTACCAAAACCCATCGTTTGGTTTCGTTTAAAACAGTATCTTCAACTATCTCAAAATTTAGCTTTTCAGTGTAAAATTCAATTGCTTCATCGTAATCATTAACTACTAATGCGATGTGGGCGATATGCTGTTTCATTTGGGTATGTAGTATTAGTTCATGTTAATTGCCAATAAGCATTGTTATCCGTTAAATTCATTTTTCACTGTATTCGACACTTCAGTTTATACTGAAGCATTGAAGCTTAAATGTAAATACTTTTGAATTATCCAAAAGCAAAAAAATGAATGATACTATTTTAAATTGGTATAACACAGATCACAGACCGATATATTTAAGACAGCTAAAAGAGCAGCCGCTTTATTACGATCAGAACCTGAAAGCTTGGGTTGCTTACAGTTACGAATACTGCAAGGCCTTGTTAATGGATGAAAACGCATATATACCTGAACCTTTTATTGACGATAACAGCCCGATGAATGATAAAACCAAGCTGTTGTTGCGTAAACTGGTCCGCATCAGCAACAACGGACAGCATTTGGCCTCGCGCGAAGCCGCAATGTCGGTATTTCAAAGCATCAATGCTGTATCGGTTGACCAGGTACTTGAACGATTGTTGAACGGAGCAGATGTCGAAGGCGGTTTTGATTGGGTAGAGGTTGTTGGCAAGCAATTACCTGTTTTGGTTATTTTAAAAGGATTGGGTTTTAATGATGAAGATTGCGGTTATATAACTGCAAATCTTGCTACACTGGTGCGGGTTATGTTGCCAAATAAAACAGTTGATGACATTGAAGCAATTAACCTGGCGGTTAACAGGATTTACGCGATTGCTGAAAGATACATTATCTCAAGTGGTCTTTCAACTGGTCAGCCTGGAAAAACTGAACTAATTATCTGTAACCTTATCGGCCAGTTTATTCAATGTTATGATGCTGGGAGAGGGCTACTTTGCAATGCGCTTTTATGCCTGGCAAGGCAACACGACAAACAGCAGCCCAACAAAAATGACATTGCATTTTACAATAACCTGGTCACCGAAACACTGCGCTGGGATCCGCCGGTTCATAACACACGAAGGGTTGCCGTCAGAGATATTTGTCTGGGTGGTGAAATCATTGGAACAGGCGAGACAATACAAATCGTGCTGGCAGCTGCAAACCTTGATCCTGATGTCTTTAAAGAACCGGATAAATTTGATCTAACGCGCAGCAACAATGAGCAACACCTCACGTTTGGCCTTGGAGGCCATAACTGCATCGCAAAATATCTTAGTATTGGAATGGCAGCAAATACATGCAGATTTTTGGAAAAAAAGTATCAAAGTATCAACATACTTCAAAAAGAGTTTAGCTACGAGTCGCAATTAAATGTAAGACTTGTTAAACAATTAATGGTAAATCTATCCTGAATATTAAAAACGCAAAAAATGATAGCAGTAATTTTTGAAGCCCTTCCAGCCGATGGCCAGTTGGAGTTATATCTGGATATAGCAGCACAACTTAAACCCGAACTTTCAAAGATCGAGGGTTTTATTTCTATTGAACGATTTCAGAGCTTGAGTATACCGGGTAAGGTATTGTCCCTGTCTTTTTGGAAAGATGAAAAAGCGGTACACGAATGGAGAAATATTGAAATACACCGTGATGCACAATCGAGGGGGCGCGATTCTGTTTTCAGGGATTACCATTTAAGAATAGCTCATGTAATAAGAGATTATGGTATGTTTGATAGAAAAGAAGCACCTAAAGACAGTAAGGCCGTACATGATTGAGTTTCAAAAGATTAATTGGAGGAATGAATTACGGTATATAACGTTCTTATTAGTTAAACAACATTAAATCCATTTTATTATGAACTATCCGCAGAAATTTAACTCATTATTAGGGCAGATCATCGCAAAAATTTAACAAGTTCCTGTATCTTCGATTTATTGAATATCAAATTCACCAGGTATTTAATAAATAACAATTTAACAATTTATTTGAACTTATGTTATCAAATCGTTAACATATCCTAATTATTGTTGATATATTATCATTTATATTTCTGTTTGCTTATCTTTGATAAAAAGGGACAGCAATTAACATGCTGATCCGATAAATTATTAACTAATAGAAAAAATATGAAACAAGGACTTTTGATCGATATGGACGGCGTTATTTATAGCGGCGAAGAACTAATCGACGGGGCTGATAAATTTATTGCAAGCTTACTTAAAAAAAATATACCATTTACTTTTATGACCAATAACAGCCAGCGGACCAGTTTAGAAGTGGTTCGTAAATTAAAGGCGCTGGGTATTGATGTCACGGAGAACCATGTTTACACCAGTGCTATGGCGACGGGTAAATTCCTGGGAGACCAGGGGCCTGGCGGTACAGCCTATGTGCTTGGAGAAGGTGGTTTATTAACAAGTTTGCATGAAAATGGGATCACTTTGGTAAATACTGACCCCGAATTTGTGGTTTTAGGAGAGGGCAGAAATTTTACCCTTGAAATGGTGCAGCGCGCCGTTGATATGATATTGGGCGGTGCAAAGTTTATTACCACCAACCGGGACCCGTCCCCCAAAAAACCGGGATGGAATAATTTGGGCATCGCTGCCACTACGGCTATGATAGAAGAAGCTTCGGGCCGCAAAGCATTTGTTACCGGCAAACCAAGCCCCGTAATGATGCGCTCGGCAAGAAAATTCCTGGGATTAGAAACAGCGGAGACTACTGTGGTAGGTGATACGATGGAAACAGATATACAAGGCGGCGTTCAAATGGGCTATAAAACAATACTCGTACTTTCGGGGATCGCAAAAAAAGAGGATTTGAGCCACTATGCGTTCAAACCTGATCTGATAGTGGGTTCGGTTGGTGATATTGAGTTTCCCCTGAAATGGTGGGGTTAGGATTAGAGATTAGAGGTTGGTGATTAGAGATTGGGGTTAGAGATTAGCGATTGGAGGTCAGAGATTAGTTGTTTTTAGTGTAGATTGCAGGAGTATACTCTTTCCAACTAATCTCCAACCTCTAATCACTATAAAGTATCAATTACATTTCCGCATGCTATCATATCCTTGCGGTAGTGATAAGGATTTTTGATGGTTGTTGTTTCACTGAGCCAATATAATTTGTCCCTTGGGCAATATTGTTCATATATGGGCGTGGTGTTTATTTTTAGCCTTTTTAAAACCGTGTACATGGTTTTTGACAATTTAGCAAAAAATAGCCTTTGTTTATCTGCATAACTTGTTGAACCGATAGATCTGCTGTCGTCAATTAATTGTTCAAGATGGGAGGCTAAAAATTTCCATTGGCCATAATTTAATCCTTTATTGGGTTGTGAAGCTAATAATCCAGCTAATTCATTAGCTTTAACTTCTGCAGTGGTGCCGTCATTGTCTGCGAGTGCATTTTTAATGGCTATATAATCAATAAAAATCTTACCCATATTATAGCGCGATGCTGGTACCTGGGCATTTATTGCTGATTTGAAAAATACAAATACAAGTATAAACGAAAAAGTTTTCATAGACCTTGTTGTATGTTTCACTTAACCGTCCAAAAACAACAAACTTTACTTAACCGGGGCAAGTGTAGCCTTAGTGCTACCACAGGTGGCCATCATTTTATCGTTATAATATGGGTTTTTTATTGCAGCGGTTTCGCTAAGCCAGTATGCCTTTTTCATTGGGCAATATTGAATATAGAGGGTTGATGTGTTCACTTTCAGCCCTTTTAAAACGGCATACATGTTTTTTGACAGCTCGGCAAAATGTTCGCGCTGATGATCAACAGCAGTTGTTTCGCTGATGTGGCGGCTATCAAACTTCAGCTTATCAAGATAGCTGTCAAGCAATTTGGCCTGGTCAGGTTTAAGCCCTTTTTCGGGCTGTGTTGATAAAGCTTCAAAAAGTTCTTTTCCCTTAGCCCCGGCTGCTGTACCATTACCTGCGGCAAGTGCATTTTTGACCCCTAAATAAGCGGTAGTAATTTTATCGATGTTTGTATTTGCAGATTTTTGTGCATATACCATTAAAACTGATAATGTAAACGTCAGTATTAATGAAAGTGATTTTAAGGTTTTCATGATTAATTATTTTTCCAAATTTAGTAATTAAACACAAAAACAGGGTTGTGCTTGTTTGTAATTTTATTTTTCAAACCGCGCACCTTCCCCAATTTTGCTGTTTCCCATATCCAAATTCCAGCCGCTAACTGAAATATAAGGTGTTCCATCACCCGCATACCTGTTTTCATAGGTGCAATCAATGGTACGGGTTTCGCCGGGCGCTAACAGTAAATAATTGTCCTCAAAAATAACCGGGAGAATATCATCCCCGTCTTTTTCTTTTAAAGCCCTTAAATGCACAAAAAACGCCACGGTTTTCCCGGTGTTGGTAATTGTTATTTTATGGGTTGTACTGCCTTCGGTTTTTGAAGTGATGTGATGAACGCTTAGTGTTGTTGCAGACATAGTTTGCAGGCCGGTGTAATCGGTAAATGCGCTTTCAGGTGTGTAAAACCATGTTGATTTTTTCCAGTTCAGCTCATCCTTTTTTGCAGATAGCCAATACCAGTTTATGCTTTGAACCTTACCATCCGCATCTTTTAACTCAAGGCGTAAAAAATAGGTGCTTGTTAACCCCTCAACTTGCGGTATTATGAAACATTCTTTGGTGCCGTCTACGGCTACACCTGTAGTAAATTCTTTTGTAAATTTTAAGGTGCCGTCCAGGTTATATACTTCTGCCGTTACTTTTAGCCCGGTAAATTTTTTTAAAAATGAATTAATAATATTTACACTGTTTGATTTGTAAGAATACATCACATGCAGCGGCTCCATTGATTTCTTCATGCCGAAGTAAGTTCCGGCAGGGTATAAATAATAATCATAAGTATGCCAGATGAGGCTTGGCCATGGGTTGCTTAACATCCACTGCACTACACCCGTTGCCGCATTGTATTTTTTTAACCCGTAAGCCTCCATCATGGCCCTATGGCCTTCATAATTTTGCGCCTGCGCCATGGTAAGATATTGCTTTATGGATGATGGCTTGCCATACCGGGCATACAGCGCGGTATCAAAGATATTGGTAGTACCAAAATGCCCTGTGCCGCAATGATACAGCCAGTCTAAGCTATTATTTGATATGGAATCTTTTGGGATAAACTTTATCAAACTCTCATAGGGTGGGATAGAGGGACCCGGTGATATTTCGGTGGCAAAGCTCCATGCGCCGCCATATTTGGTCGAGTCCTGCTCCCAGTAGCTTGGCGGTACCCAATCATAAGGCCCGGCCATTTTTACTCCTGTGGCGCCTGATACTTTAGATATATTTTCGGCAGCGCTCCCTATTGTCGGATTTGGCCATTTTAGGTCGGATTCTATAGATAGCCAGTCGGTTTCAACTGTTTTATCCCTCGGTACCATATCGCTGCCGTTAAGCCAGGTAAGCATGGATGGCCTGTCCCTCAGCCAGTACATCACACTACTGTCCGATGCCATAGCTACGCTCCTTTTGGCAGCATCCCACCTTTCAGGATATTGCCATGCGCCGCAGCACATCCAGCCGCTCATAACCAACAGGCCGTATTTATCGCACAGGTCATAAAAGCCATCATCTTCCAGTTTGCCTTCCGAGCGTACAATGTTCATATTCATATCACGCACTAATCTCAATTCCTGCTCCTCGCGTAACTTTGACCGCCGCTCAAATATATCAGGCGACCATGCCGCACCCCGCAGCATAATTGGCCGGCCATTAACTACAAATTCGCGCGACTTATTGTTATTGAAAAGGAAGGAAGTGATCGTCCTGATACCAAAGCGTTCGGAAATCTCATTGCTCAAGTCATTGCCATGGACTATTGAAAGCTTTATCCGGCTCATTTCCGGCTTCCCATATTCCCAGGGCCACCAGATTGGCGGATTTTTAATATTTAGCTGGGGATAATCTGTAGGCAAAAAAGTAACCTTCTTTTTTTCGTGCGGCAATAAATGCACCTTTTTTTCAAAGCTTACTGTACCATTAATTTCCCCTTTTACAAGGGCATCCTCGAGTTTATCTGTATAGTTTACAGCCATGGCATCCACCTGCAAATGGGCAACAGCAAGTGATGGCAGGTCAAATTTTGTAGTAACCAAAGGGTATTCAATGCCAACTTTGTTAAAGGTTTTCAACTCCACATTGTTAATGATGCCGTTATTAAAATCGGGCGGGTAATGTATCCAGTCTGCATAATCAATGGCAAGGTCGCCCCCCCGTTTCTGCGGATTAAAAGGGCGTTTAACTTCTATAGCTAATACATTTTCCCCCTTGTATTTTACCTGTTTTGTAATATCCAGCTCAATAATCCTGAAAGGACCTATTATTTGTGTGGAATCAGCAATTAATACCCCATTAAGCCATACATTAGCTTTGTAATTAATGCCATGCAGTTTTAATACTACATTTTTGCCATTTTCGGATGCAGGCAATTCAAACTCTCTCCTGAACCACCAGGATTTATCTAACCTTGGATCGGCTAATTTTTCGAAATTCATCCCATAAAAAGGATCGAAATCATATACTTTATTGGCAAGCAGGCCCGCGATAACAGTAGTTGGCACACTTACTTTATACCAGTCAGCTGTTTGAAAACCGGGTTTCGATATAACATTACCTGTTGTTGGATCGGTAACAGATGACTGCATTTGCCAATCACTTTTTAAAATTACCCTGTAACTTTCTGTTTCTTCAATCTGGCAAAAAACATGCTGCGCTGCAAAGCATATCAATGCGAGGAATATTACTTTCTTCATAAAAAATTTTAAAAAGGATTAAAACTTAAGCAGATGTATTGGTTTCACAATTTTAATAAAATAACGCAACAAACTTTTTGAGTTTTTGTAATTTTCCGATTACATTACCAATTCAAAAATCGCTAATTCAACAATTAAAGATAATCGGTGGGATCATCCTGAAATCGATGAAATCACCAAATAAATTAAACCCATGAATTCTATTTGTGTTTTTTGCGGCGCTAACTTTAATGGCGATCCTTTATTAAAACAAGCGGTTGAACAGTTGGCCGAAGCGATGGTCAGCCGGAATATTACGCTTGTATTTGGCGGGGGAAAGGTTGGTGTGATGGGAATACTGGCCAATGCGGTATTAAATAATGGGGGTAAAGCTATAGGAGTTATCCCGCAGTTTTTAATGGATAAAGAGGTAGGGCATACAGGCTTAACTGAACTGCATATTGTGGAAAATATGCACCAGCGTAAACAAATGATGAATGACCTTTGCGACGGCATTATCATGCTGCCGGGGGGATTTGGTACGCTGGAAGAGTTTTTTGAGGTATTGACCTGGCTGCAATTAGGGCTTCACAATCACCCCGTAGGAATATTGAACGTAAATGGTTTTTACGACCTGCTGCTGCAACAAATGGACTTGATGGTTGAACAACGTTTTTTAAAACCGGCGAACCGCAAACTGGTAATAACATCAGGTGATGCTATTGAATTGGTTAATTTGATGGAAAATTGCAAAGCAACGCCTGATGAGGTTTGGTTTAGGGACAGGAATTTGATGTAGAGACAGACATGTTCAAAATAAGTCTGAATGAGAACCGGCTCTTAACAGTATAATTTCGTTCTTGTCCGTTATTTCAAATAATTAACATATCCGGTTTTATGTGAGCTTCCCAATTGTCCTTATAGTTTCCTGAAAGTTTGTGAGGGCGATGTTTTTTATCTATGCCAACGGCTCCATTTTTCTCCAGTTCTGTCAAAGAATCAACAATTAACCCGCCATTTTCATTTGGTTGCCGATAAATTTAATTTCAGCCCGGAGCTTAAAGCACAGGGAATATACCTGTTAAGCAATATGGAATATGATTTGCCTATGCAGCCGTTTGAGGATTATCGTCATATTCAAGCTGCAAACATCCAAAAGTTCCTTGTAACCACAGGCTTCACCAAATTACAATGGAGCAAGGTAAAAATGATGGGGATAAAAGATGATTTTGCTGAAATC
>Ga0207033_1163_pt1 | contig 13665 bp, 10 predicted proteins | sample Alteio_BWMinCont_35_FD_153262 | JGI IMG/M metagenome (GOLD analysis project Ga0207033, IMG submission 153262) | Enriched cells from forest soil in Barre Woods Harvard Forest LTER site, Petersham, Massachusetts, United States -... | ecosystem: Environmental > Terrestrial > Soil > Temperate forest >... | reverse complement strand
CCGTAACGCTATAGGTGATATTTCCCGCAATCTGCGCGACAGGATCCTGGATCGACGGATCACTAAGCCCCGACGGCGGCGACCACTGATACGAAGTAAATCCCAGGTTATTGACATCGACAGCATTCAACGGCACCGGCTGCCCCACCAACACCGCCGTATCATCCCCGGCAAAGACCACCGGCGGAGGCGTCACATCCACCAGTACCGTAGCCGGCTGGAGGGACGAACACCCATTCGCCCCCACCACGGTCAGACTATAAGTAATACTACCCGCGGGTCGCCCCACCACCGGATTGGCAATTGCCGAATCACTAAGATACGTGGCCGGCGACCATGCATACTGCACCCCCCCGCTACCCTGCAGCTGAACCGACTTGCCGGGACAGACCGTGTCCGGAGCCCCGGCGTCGGCAACCGGGGCCGGCAGCACCGTAATGGTAACGGAAGCGGTCTGCGTACAGACACCCAATGTTGCCACAAGACTATACATCGTGGTCGCCAACGGCGATGCCACCGGGTCCTGCACACTGACACTACTCAAACCGGCAGCCGGGCTCCAGGCAAACGTAGCGGCATTCGAACTGGCAGGCAAGACCGTCCCCTTGCCCTGACAAATGGTTGTCCCCCCGCCCATGGTCAGCGTGAGATTATTGACCAACGGTATCGTCACCGTACCCGAAGCCAAACAGCCATTGGCATCCATCACAGAAACGGTCTGCACACCCGAAGCCAACCCGCCAATTACATTGTTACTACCGTAAGAGCCGCCGATAGAATACATATAAGGTGGCGTACCAATAGTCGCTATAATATCGACCTCTCCATCATTATTCAAACACGAAGCAGATATCGGGTTGACCATCATCTGCGGCCCCGGGATATTGCCGATTCCGAACACAGTCGCCGACACATTGCTGGCATGATCCTCGACGGTAACCGTATACATCCCCCCGGCTAAATTGTTGAATTGATTGGACGACTGAAAATTACCCCCATCCAGTGAATACTCATACGGCTGGACGCCACCCATCACCGTAACTGTCACGGAACCATTCGCATTGCCGCAGGTCGCCACCGTGGTGTTTGTTCCCAGGACAAGCACCTGCGCCTCGCCGGAAACCGCGCCCACCAGCAGCAGCAGCACAAGGCCAAAGCCATGCGGCCGGAAAAGCCATAGGATAAACGAAAGAAGGCATCGTGTCATTTAATGGGTTGTCCCAATAAAAATAACATATATTGCCCGATTGCACAACCACCCCCGCCAATCAATTATCCGACCCGACTTGAAAAGTCACCGGTTGCCTCCTGTATGCTTTTACATACCGCCCGTTTTGCAAAGCCGGCGTCCATTTCCCGCTCTTTTTGATCACCCGGATAGCCTCTTCCCGCAACCCGCCCTGCTCGGGCCCGCTGATCGCCTGCACATCACTGACATTCCCCTCCTTGTCCACGATAAATTGTACCATCACCGTCCCCGCAATCCCGTTGCTCATCGCATCATCAGGGTAACGCAGGTTCTTATTCATAAACCGGAGCCACGCCGCGGGGCCACCCGGAAAACTCGCATCCACCTCCACCCGCATAAAAGGCGCGTCATCCTCTTCCTTCTTTGGCGCTTCCACTACACCCTTGCCTGTCTCACTAACCGGCGGCGCCGCAGTCCCGTCATCACTGATCCCCTCCTTATTCACCGTCCCGATCTGAACCTTATCCAGATCGTCATTTACGGGCGGCTTTTCATCCGGCTTTACCTCCTGGTCCTTGACAATCTTCGGCGGCGTAAATTGTTGCATCGCTACCTGCGGCGGAGGCAGCTTTATCGGCGGTGGTGGCGGCAATGGCTTCTCCGGCTCCACCACCTTATCCAACACAATATCCGTCACCTCGGGCGGCGCCACTTTCTTACCCTTGCCAAACCCCGATACCATCCCCCCGAGAAACAACAGCCCGATCACCGACCCCGTGACAAAAATCGCTTTGACGATACGCCGGTTATACGTCTTTCTCAACTCATAAGCGCCATACTCCTTATTCCTTCCTTCAAAGAGGATATCGAGGAAATCGGCGTCTTTAATTTGATTTGGTTCCATATGATTGCGTTTATTAATGAGACGCTATCATCAACCATTTCCATAACCGCCACGAACCAGAGTTCGCAAAAATGCGAACTCTCGATTGCAAAACGCGCACTACCTCCCACGCCTACCTGCAAAAAAAAGAAGCGCCTTACCCGCAAAAAAATCCCCCCGCAAGCGGAGGGATTTCAATATCATAATCGCGCAACAACTATCGCGGGCGCATCAACTATTGCGATTCCAGCTTAAACACGATCGGCTGCTTCTTGTAAGACTTCACCTGCCGTCCATTCTGAATAGCAGGAGTCCACTTACCGCTCCTCTTGATAACCCGGACCGCTTCTTCCCGCAGACCGCCATTATCAGGACCGGAGATCGCCTGCACATCACTCACATTACCTTCCTTGTCCACGATAAACTGAACGACCACCGTACCCTGGATCTCATTGTTCACCGCATCGTCAGGATAACGCAAATTCTTGTTCAGATAACGAAGCCAGGCTGCCGCGCCACCGGGAAAGTCGGACTCGATTTCCACCTTGGTAAAGGTCTTGTCATAGTCTTCATCATCCTTTTTCGGCGCTTCTACCACACCCTTACCGGCATCGCTGACGGGCGGGGCAGCTATACCCTCGTCCTTGATACCTTCCTGGTTGACGGTCCCGATCTTCGTGTCTTCCAGCTTTTCCTGCTCCGGTGGCTTCTCTTCGGGTTTCACCTCCTTATCCGGAACGATCTTGGGCGGCGTAAACTTGGCCATTTCCACCTTGGGCGGCTCTACCTTTGGCGGCGGCGGCGGCGGCGGCTCATTTTTCTTTTCTTCTTTGACATCTTCGAGCTGCACATCTTCTACCACCAGCGCCTTTTTCGACGCGCCGCTATTCAAATTGGATACGAAGTACCCAATGAACAGCAACACGATAACGATGGCAGTACCTAAAATAGCCCTTACCAGGCGCTTATTATAGGTCTTGCGCAAGTCATAAGCGCCATACTCCTTATTCCTCCCCTCAAAGATGATGTCGAGGATGTCGGCGTTTAGTATTTTGTTGACTTCCATTGTAATGGTTTTTAATTGTTTGAGCCGAATTCGACCCGCAGTCCATCTTATAAGACTCGTAACCTCCCGGATTCCATATGAATCCTAAAAGTTATTTTATCCCGTTTGCCGCTTCCGTCTTCTGGATATACCCATACTCGGTCGGCGAAATATCCACCAGGGCATACCGCTTGACATCATCGATCTTCATCTCGTCCAGCATATCCACCGTATTCTTATACGTGGCATCCTTGTCGGGCTTGATGATCACCATGAAGTCGTCCGGGTTCGTCCGCCGCTTCTTGTCCAGGATAGCGTCCCGGATGGTCTTCCAGGTAGCCGTCTGGAGCTTGGCGGGATCCAGGCCTTCGTAATAGTATACCTGGTCGTTCTTCGCAGGCATCACCGTAAAGGCCGCAGACTCCTTCAGCTTGTTCTGCTCATCCGGCTTGTCCGTATCTTTCGGCAGGTTGAGCTTCATCGCCGTCGGCTGGCTCATCGTCGTCGTAAAGATAAAGAACGTGATCAGCAGGAACCCCAGGTCCACCATCGGGGTCAGATCCACCCGGGTAGACAGCTTCTTACTCTTCTTAACGCCGGGGCCCTTTTTATGACCACCGCCGCTAGAGGTATCCATTTCTGCCATAAACTATCTTTTTATAAAGTTACAAAATTTGCGCATGAAAAGGTCTCCTTGGAAATATAGCACTTTTCATGCAAATATCTAATGTTTGTGAACTTCGTCGGAACGTCGTTCCTCGTTCCTCCTCGTTCGCAACCTTCGCTTTCGCTCGGTTGTGGTCAGCCGCTACCGCGGCTCTGTTTTTTTCGCGAACTCTTTCTAATTAATTCATTGAGCCTTAACCATTTATCACTTTCCAACAAACCATGGCGCCACAAGGACCAAGCCCTAATCCACCACCTTGTTGCCTTCCCTGGTCTGACGCTTGTCCAGCTCGGATCCGGGCGGCGCAGGGATCGGACTTGTGATCAGCTGAAATTTCAGCTGGTCATTCTTTTTAAAGGCCCAGATCACCCCGCTGAACGCCGGATAGGTCGCAGCATCGTCGCCCTTTACCAGGATATTCATCTTTGAACCCTGGAAAGCGGCTACCGCAGCCGCTACCCAATCGCGGAGCTCGTTATTCGTACTGTCCACCGTAGGGATCCCCGCCATAACAACCCCCTTCAGATCCGCAGGATTCCTATCCAGCAGTGATTTCACCTGGCTGAACGGGACCCCGATATAAGAGGCGGCATTGTTGGAAAAAGTCTTCTTTTCCGCATCCGTCAGCCCCAGATTCTTGCTCGTGTTGATCTGGTCGATGATCGTCTCTTTCTCGGCGGTATTTTTGGCACTGATACTGAAATATACTTTCCCCAGCCGATCCATCGTGACCATGACAACATTCCCGTCCGGAGCGATCTTGGAAGACACCGAGCTCGGCGTCGTCACACTAAGCGCCTCCGGCGGCTTGAACTTGGTCGCTAAGATAAAGAAAGACAGCAACAGGAAAGCGACATCACACATCGCCGTCATGTCAATGTTCGTGCTCTTGCGCGGTATTTTTGCTCTTGGCATAGTAAATTATTTGTTTGATACACAGATCTTCTTCTATTACCAGAATAAGATCCAAAACTTCCCACATTCCACAGAAACCGGCAAGCTTTTAACAAACCGGCCGCCGCCCTCTATTTGTAAAGGCTGGCAAAGCTCTGCGTCAGCGTAAACCCGCTTTCATCGATACCATAAGTAATACCATCGATCTTGGTAGTGAAGATGTTATACATGATGATCGAGATGGCGGACGTACCGATACCCAGTGCCGTATTGTACAGCGCCTCGGATATACCCTGAGAAAGACGGTTTGCAGCCTCACCACCGCCAGCTTCGCCCAAAGCGCCAAAAGACCGGATCATACCCATAACCGTTCCCAGCAGCCCCATCAGGGTAGCCACCGAGGCGATCGTGGACAGGAATACCAGATTTTTTTCCAGCATCGGCAATTCCAGCGCGGTCGCTTCTTCTACCTCTTTCTGAATAGCCAGTACCTTTTGCTCCGTGTCAAGCTCCGTCGTGATCATCTCCTTGTATTTGCGCAGCCCCGCTTTCATGACATTGCCGACAGAACCCTTCTGCTTGTCGCACTCGGCAATCGCTGCATCGACATTCTTGTTGGCCAGGTGATATTGCACCTTGCGGATGAACTCCGCGATATTGCCGGTACCTGTAGCTTTGCTGATGGTCATGAAACGCTCGATCACAAAAGTGATGACCGTCAACAGCGCTCCGATCAGGATCGGCACGATAATTCCCCCCTGGTACATTTTGGCAAGCGCGAATTTGGCACCTTCCTGCGTGGGCCAGAAACCACCGGAGGGATCGGGTTTGTTAAAATTGCTGTCAGCGCCGATAAGAAATCTCCAAATCAGATAACCGGCAATAACACACACCAACGGTGCGACCCAGGAAATTGAATTACCCTTTCTCTTCGGTTGTACGGATGTAGAGCTTTTAGCCGCTGGCGCTGCAGTCGGTTTCGTTGTTCCTGCCATGATCGTTTGTTTTTAGTGTTTTTTTTAAAAAATTCAGGTATGTAATAGAAAATGATTGTACAATCTTACTGAAAAAAGCTTTTCAACAGAAGAAATTGGATACTAAAATTTTAATGGGTCACACAAGATAAGAGATTTTTTAAAACCAACAAATTCAAAAGCCCGTCCTATTCATATCAAAACCCCGCGACACACCCCGCCCTATTCATAACGCAACGCCTCGATCGGGTTGAGCCGCGCCGCCTTTATCGATGGGTACAGACCCGCAAGCAATCCAACCAGCGAACAGAGCAATATCCCTCCGCCCATCCAGGCCCAGGGCACCACAAATCCCGTCGACAGGAAAAGGGAAAACATATTCCCCACGATCACCCCCAGCACCACCCCAAAAGCAGCGCCGATCAGGCTGATCAGCACCGATTCAAAAAGGAACTGCTGCCGCACACTCCGCTGCCGCCCCCCGATCGCCTTTACAAGCCCAATCTCCTTGGTCCGCTCCGTCACCGATACCAACATGATATTCATCAGACCCACCGCAGCACCAAACAAAGTGATTCCTCCGATAACAAGCGCGGCAAACGTGATAAAACTCAGGTTTTTCAGCAGCAGGTTAACAAACGTATCACTCTTATCGATCATAAAATTGTCCGCTTCCGTCACCTCCAGCCGGCGCACCGGCCTGAAAACACCCTCTGCCTGGTCGATTGCCCCGTCGATCTGCTTGACATCAGCCACCTTTACCAGGATGCTGAACGACGTCGACGAACCCTGACTAAAGAACCGCCGGACACTATTATAAGAGGTGATAACGACATTGTCATAATTCATCCCAAGGGTTGACCCCTTCGAATCCAGCACCCCGATAACCCGGAAGGGCAGGTTATTCACCCGGATGATCTTTTCCAACGGCAGCTGCGGATTGCTCCCGAAAAATTTCTTCGCGACATCATAGCCGATAATACAGACATTCCGGCCCGACGAGAGATCCAGCGTATTCAGGTTGCGCCCCGTTGCCAGCGTAAACCCGTTCAGCTCCACATAATTTTCATCCCCGCCCAGCACCCGGACATTCGGATTGGTCTTGTGATCCCCCAGCGAGATGACCGCATCATTGACACCATTAAGACTAAGGGAAAGAGTGGCAGGGTAACTGAATCTATCGCGGAAGGTCTCCGCCTGCAGCTTGCTGATCGGCACGTTGCTATTGGACTTCTTCTCCTTTAACGCGCTCTTTTTCTGAGATTTGACCCCGCCGTTGTTGAAATTGAACCAGTTTTTGTAATGGATGGTAAAACCGTTGGCGCCCATGGCCGAGAAACTCTCGGTAAACTTTTGCTTCATGGCGTCGATAGCGGTATTGATACCCACCAGGGCCATAATACCAAAGGCGATGATCGCTACCGTAAGCCCCGTACGCAGCCGATTACCGCTGATCGTCCGGTAGGCGAGAGAAAAAGTGTCAATTAGTTTCATGGTCAGGAAGCAAGATAAACAAAAAAACCGCACACCGCCCTACTCCCGCCGAAAACCCGTTTCCGGCCCACCGACAGCGCTTTCCCTTCCCTGCGGCGCGCATTCCTCCCCCACCCCGTCCATTTCTTCCCTACCACGTATAAACCCAAACAGATAGCTTGTTGAGCAGCACCTGCGGGAACACCCCCAGCAACAGCACCAGCGCCGCCAGCAGCACCAGCAGCCCCTTGAACCTCGCGCCCGGCACCCCCTCCGTCGCCGCATCCCCCTCCTTGAAATACATGGCCTGGATAACCCGGAAATAATAATAGGCGCTCACCGCCGCGCAAAGCACCGCAAAGACCACCAGCCACATAAACTTCCCCGTCGATACCACCGCAGCCAGCATATAATATTTCGCAAAAAATCCTCCCGTCAACGGTATCCCCGCCAGCGACAACAAAAAGATCGTACACGTCGCCGCCAGCAAAGGCTGCTGCTTCGCCAGCCCATTAAAGCCTTCAAACGTATAGTCTTTCATCCGGATCAGGATCGCAAAAATGCCGATCGTCGCCAGACTATAGGCCGCCGCATACAAAATAATTCCATCCTTTGCCACCCCCGTCAACGACAACAACGCCAGCAGCATAAACCCCGCCTGCGCGATCGAAGAATAAGCCAGCATCCGTTTGACACTCTGCTGAAAAACGGCGGTGATATTCCCTATAAACAAGGTCGCCGCCGCAATGATCGCCACAAAGATCTGCCATTGCCCCGCACCCTCCCCAAAACCCTCGTCGAACAACCGCACAAAACCCACAAATATCGACACTTTCACAATGGTCGCCATAAACGACGTAAACACCGTCGGCGCCCCGTCATATACATCCGGCGTCCAGAAATGGAAGGGGGCCGCCGACACCTTAAACGCAATCGACACCAGCAACAGCAGCAACCCCGACAACAACAGCGGCGACACCGCCGGCTTCGCCGTCCACAGATCGTCGATGATAAAGGTGCCCGTAGAACTTGCCCCATACAAAAAAGCGATCCCCAGCAACATCAGACCCGTCGAAAAGGCCCCCATCAAAAAATATTTCAACGCCGCCTCATTGCTCTTCAGGTTCTTCTTGTCACTCCCCGTCAATATATACAAAGGGATCGACAGGATCTCGATCCCCAGGAACAACATCAGCAGCGAGTTAAACGTCGTCACCAGCGCGACCCCGCACAACACAAAAAAGATCAGCGCATAATACTCGGCCAGGTTATGCCCGATCTTCTCCATATCCCGCCCCGACAACAACACCAGCAGCAGCGTACTCGCAAAAGCGATGCTGCTCCCCAGGAGCCCAAAGCTGTCAAAAAACAACATCTTGTGCACTTCAATGACCAGCAGATGGTGGCCCGTCACATCCGCATAGTTGCCCGCCAGCAGCAGCACCAGCCCCAGCACCGCCACATTCCGGATCACCACCTTGCTTTGCGTAACGATCCCGCTGAACATCATGACAATTCCCCAAACCGCCGAAAGTATTATTGCGTTCATATCTTCGTTTAGTCTAACTTTTTATTTTTCACCAACATAAATCCTCTTCTCAACATCCTTGCGACGCTCCGTTCATCGGCAAAACTCTTCTCTTCTTTTTCTTCAATTCGATCTTGCCCTTGTTCCATAGGCCGTCGTGCATGTCAGAACTTCGTCGGGCCTGCTTCGACACGGCCCTCCTAGTTAGACCTTCGGCAAGACTTCGTTCCTCGTCTTCCCTCGGTAGAACTTCGCCCTTGCCACCGGCAAGGCCTCGTTCGCAAGCTTGCGCTTGCCTTCGCCGTTGGCTCGGATGCCTTCGCTCCGCTCGGTTACAGCCTGCTTGCGCCAAACATATTCCTGATCGTGCAATTCCCTAAAGGCGCAAAAGGCGCCTTATGAGTCATGCCGCCGGCCTTAACCGCGTATCATCTTAATCGCATGCCACTCACTGCTCTTGCTTCTATCCCTATCACTTTTAACACTCACACCCAAAGAATAATCCCCACATCTCGCGAAGCCGCACTCTCATTCACCCCCAGTTACACAACGGCGAGAGTACCCCCGGCCGGTGAACATATGTGCGTGAGCCGCCTTTCTTGTGTCGGAGGGCTCTGCACCACCGTCGAAATTCCTCCTGGCCCAATAAAGCACCGACGCCCGGCTTTAGTACAAGAACAGCGGCGAAGGCATCATATGTCCGCCAGGCCGCACGCTGTTACACGCAAGCCGTACAATGCCTATAATTTATAGTTCATCCTCGTCAAAATAAACTCCGCGGTCTCCTTCGTCAGATTCAACACCGGCTGCGGATACACCCCCACAAACACGATCAGCACCACGATCACCGCCAGCACGATCTTCTCATTCATCCGGATATCCGTCGCCTTATCCGTCAACGCGTTCGTCGAACCAAAAAATACCCGCCGGATCATATTCAGCGTATAAACCGCCGACAAAATGATCGACAGCCCCGCCACCACCGTAAACAAAACATTAAATTGAGTCGCCTTCGACGTAAACACCCCGCTGAACAACAGGAACTCCCCGATAAACCCATTGGTCAGCGGCAACGCGATATTCGCCAACGCTACCACCACCAGCAGGATCGCCAGACCCGGCGCCTTCTGCGCCAGACCCCCCAACTGCGAGATCTTCCGCGTACCGGTCTGCCGCTCGATCAGGTCGACGACTATCCACATCCCCAGGATATTGATACCATGGTTGAACAGTTGTATCATCACCCCCTGCATCCCGATCGATGTCGTCGCAAAGATCGCCAGACACATCAGCCCGACGTGGGCAATCGAAGAATAAGCTATCAATCGTTTCAGGTCGTCCTGTTTGATCGCCACCAGCGAAGCATAGATCATCCCGATGATACAGCCCGCGGACACCGTATCCCCCCAGGCCCATGCGCCGGTCGGGACGACCGGCGCCAGCCACCGGATCACCCCGAAAAGTCCCATCTTCACCATCAACGCGCTCAGCACCATCGTAGTCGCAGTAGGCGCCTGCTCATAGGTATCCGGCTGCCAGGTATGCAGCGGCCAGATCGGCATCTTGATCGCAAAAGCAATAAAAAGGATCCAGAAAAGCCACATCTGGTCCTTCGCCGGGATCCTCGCCCGCATCGAATAGAACGACTCCATGGCAAACGAATGATCCGGCGTATGCCAGTAGATCCAGATCAGCCCGATCAGCATCAGCAGGCTGCCCACAAACGTATAAACAAAGAATTTGAACGTAACGGCAATCCGCTTCTCCCCGCCCCACTGGCTGCAGAGGAAGTAGACCGGTATCAACGCCAATTCCCAAAAGAAGTAGAACAATAACGCATCTGTCGCCAGGAAAACCCCCATCAGCCCCGCTTGTGACAATAGCATCAACGCATAGAAATTCCAGGACTTGCCGCGGTACTCATCCCGCCAGGTCGCAATAAAGATCAGCGGGAAGCTCAGCGCCACCAACAAACTCAATATCGTCGAAAGCCCATCCAGCCCGACCGCAAACCTACTCCCCAGGTCCGGCAACCACTCGACGTTGGTATGCAGCAGCGCGCTGCCCTTGTCCAGCGACAGCCCCCAAAGGGAAATGGCCAGCGTCAGCAGCGAAGACAACAGCGACCAGCTCCGGGCCCCACGCCCGCTCTTCATAAAGAAGCCGGCAAGCCCGGTCACCAGCGGAATGACTATCAGTAGAACAGGAATCATATCAAAAAATTAAAAACAATCCTAAATAACCCATCCCCCCCGCCAACAACCCTCACTCTCCCACCGTCAATGCGGCACCTTCCCCATCGCCGCCGGTAACGCCGCCGCGGCGGCGCTACTGCCCCCGCCGGCAAACAACTCCACCAGGAACAAAACGATTATCCCAAGCACCATCAATAACACATACCCCCCCACCTGACCGCTCTGGATCAGCCGCAGCTGCCGGCTGCTATACTGCACCAGCCGGCCCACCCCATTCACGATCCAATCGATCACATGCTTGTCGAAGAAGGTCAGGAACTGCGCCAGCAGATCGAGCGGGCGCACCACAACAGCGTTATAAAACTCATCGACATACCATTTATTGGCCAGCACCTTGCCAAAGCCCGTGGGTTCGCCCAATTCCGGCTTTTTGCTAAACCGCGCAACCGCCCACAAGGTTCCCACCAGCGCCAGCACGACCGACACGCCCATCAGCCCCCACTCCGTCCCGACACTGACCTCCGGCGCCGCACCCTCGCTTCCAAACACCGGCGCCAGGAACTGCCCCAACCAGTGCGCATTCGGTTTGATCGCCTCCGGTATTCCCAGGAATCCCGCAAACATCGCCAGCACCGCCAACACGATCAGCGGTATCGTAATCGCCGCCGGGCTCTCATGCAAGTGGTGCTCCTGCTCATGCGTTCCCCTGAACCCACCCATAAACGTCGTCGCATACAACCTGAACATATAAAAAGCCGTCAGCAATGCCGTGAACACCCCGATCACATAATAGACCGGACTCTTCGCAAAAGCCGCCGTCAAGATCTCATCCTTGGAAAAGAAGCCGGAGAACGGAGGTATCCCCGCAATGGCAACACAGCCCATCAGAAACGTGAACTTCGTCACCGGCATATACTTCCCGAGCCCCCCCATCTTCCGCATATCCTGCTCCCCGCCGATGGCATGGATCACCGAACCCGCTCCGAGAAACAACAAAGCTTTAAAAAAGGCATGCGTCAGCACATGCAACACCGCCCCCGTATAAGCACCCACACCCAACCCCAAAAACATATACCCCAGCTGGCTCACCGTAGAATAGGCCAGCACTTTTTTAATATCGTTTTGCTTCAGTGCAATAGTCGCCGCCAGCAACGCCGTCACCAACCCGATCACCGCCACGACTGTCTGCGTGACCGGCGTCAGGGAATAGAGGACATGGCTGCGGGCGATCATATAAATGCCCGCCGTCACCATCGTCGCGGCATGGATCAGCGCCGACACCGGCGTGGGACCCGCCATAGCATCCGGCAGCCAGTTGTACAACGGGATCTGCGCCGACTTGCCCGTCGCACCGACGAACAGCAGCATCGTGATCGCCGTCAGATACCCAACCGAAGCCCCGCTGGCCGCTACCCCGCCCGAAGCCTTCCCAAACACTTCCCCAAAATCAACGCTTCCGAATTTATTGATCATCAAAAAGATAGCAATCAGGAAACCCAGATCCCCGATCCGGTTCATCACAAAGGCCTTTATCGCCGCCTTGTCATAGTCCATGTTCTTAAACCAATATCCGATCAGCAGATAGGAACAAAGGCCTACGCCCTCCCAACCGATAAAAAGGATCACGAAATTCGCACCCAGCACCAGCAACAGCATGGAAAAGACAAACAGGTTCAGATAGGAAAAATACCGCGCAAAATGCGGGGCCTCCTCCTCATGCATATAGGCCGTCGAATAAAGGTGGATCAGGAAACCGACACCCGTAATGATCAGCAGGAAAAGGACCGACAGCTGATCGACCTGGAAAGCAAAAGGAATGTCCAGATTTCCCACATTGATAAAATCGAACAGATTGACGATCACCGGCTCAAATCCGGCCATCCGCACTTCACTAAAGATCAGCAGGCTCAGCACAAAGGCAAGCAATATCGTCCCGCAACCGATAATCCCGGTAAGGGTCTTGGACAGATAATTCCTGAACAGCCCGGTGAGCAGAAATCCGGCCAGCGGCAATACAGGGACCAACCAAACTAATTGTGTCATAATAATTATTCTAAAACCCGCCACCCCCGGTGGGCCGGCGTCTTATTTAATGCTTCAATCGATTCAAAAAATTCACATCTATCGAATGCGTATTCCTATACATCATCACAATAATAGCTAACCCCACGCTCACCTCGGCCGCCGCCACCACCATAATAAAAAACACGAACACCTGGGCATCGATCCCCGCCTGCGGGTTCACTTTCCCCAACGCATGAAACTGCATCTTCGAAAAAGCCACCAGCAACAGGTTCACCGCATTCAGCATCAGCTCCACGCACATAAAAATAATGATGGCATTGCGACGGGTCAAAACCCCGGCCACCCCAATACAAAACAAAGTCACCGCAAGAAAAATGTAATAATTTATCGGCATAAAATAATATATGTACTTCGGCCCCCGGCCTAATCACTACCCCCACCTACTCTTTTTTCCCAATCACCACCACCCCCACCTACTCTTTTTTCCCAATCACCACCACGCCCACCATGGCGCTCAGGAACAGCACACTGCTAACCTCAAACGGAATCACATAATCATGAAAAAGGCTCAATCCCAGGTTGTGGATCAGCCCGATATCCCCGCTGCTCATCTCGGCAAGCTGCGTCTTCAGATCAGCCCGCTTCAACGCCGCCACCAGCACCAGCAACAGCGAACCGCCCGCTATCACCCCCGCAATCTTCAGCCAGCGGTTCTTTTGCGGCTCCGTTTCCATATTCAGGTTCATCAGCATGAACACAAAGAGGAACAGCACCATAATGGCGCCTGCATAG
>Ga0207033_1094_pt3 | contig 13697 bp, 11 predicted proteins | sample Alteio_BWMinCont_35_FD_153262 | JGI IMG/M metagenome (GOLD analysis project Ga0207033, IMG submission 153262) | Enriched cells from forest soil in Barre Woods Harvard Forest LTER site, Petersham, Massachusetts, United States -... | ecosystem: Environmental > Terrestrial > Soil > Temperate forest >... | reverse complement strand
ACGGTTTATGGCTGTGAGGATTAAGAGAAGGAATATCAGAAATTAATTAATAATTTTTGCATTCGAATCCGCTTTAATATTCGCCAATCTTTCGCGCCATTTTTGGAGTTCTTCAGGTGTTTGTCTTACCCAATCTGTTACTTCGCCAACAATTTTCAATGGCGCTGAACTGCGATAGGAGCGTGTTGGATTGCCCGGGAACTTTTTGTCCGTAACGTTAGGGTCATTCTCAAAACTTCCTGTGGGTTCAACGATATAAACACGTTCGCTTCCATCACCCTGGGCCAGGGCCGCGGCAAGTCCCGCACCATTAGTCAATGCTGTAAAATAAATGTGATTCATTATAATTTCGGGTTTGTAATTCGAACTGAACCCTGCTGTCAGCAAATCGCCAATCTTCATATCCGCTTTCGTGCCGTGATAAAACGGGCCGTTGTCTAAAACATCAGTTACATCAGATGTGATGATTTTGCTTTTCATTCTTTAATGAATGCTGTTTGAATTAATTTTTTATTTGACGCCAGTTAGGAAACTGGCTCAATGCAAGTCACAAGTCATCCTTCGGAAGACTTGCGCCAGTGAAGAAGGTCTTATTGCTCCTCAATTTATTTACAATTTCCCATAATGCAATGCAATTACACCACCCGGAAAAGTTTTAGATTCTATAAGGTTCAATTTAGTAGTGCCCGTTATATCTTTAAATAGCGGCATGCCTTTTCCTAATATTATTGGATTAACAAAAAGCCAAAATTCATCAATCAATCCTTCATTTAATAATGATTGTGAAGCACTCGGACTTCCAAATATTAAAATATTTTTCCCTTCCTGGTTCTTTAATTTATTAATATTTTCTGAAAGGTGGTCGCCAATAACTTTGGTATTGTGAAGTCCGGTTTCATGCATAGTTTCAGATAATACAACTTTTGAAACATTGTTGTACCAATTTGAATGCTCTATGTCATGTTTTGATGCGTTTGGTTTATCGCCTGCAGTTGGCCAATAGCCTTGCATCATTTCATACGTTACTCGTCCGTAGAGAGCGGTGTCTGCTTCTGCTGTCATTGTTGCAATAAAATCAAACATTGTCTCATTCACAGTTATAAAATTCATTTCTCCGTTAGGGCCTGCTACAAAACCGTCAAGTGAAGTGTGCATAAAGAAAATTAGCTTTCTCATTTTAATAGATTTATTAATTAATAATTTTGATCGCGGAAGACTAGTGACAGTGATTTACTATATTTCATTCATTTTTAAAATCTGGATTTGATTCTCTAAAAGTCCATAGCTTAATAATTTATTTCTTTTTTCAATAATCTCATTAGAATTATGGTAAGAAACAAACCATTTAGTTTTATTATTATTATTTATTGAACGTATAATTTTTTTGAAATATGCGGCGTCAACATCAGCAAGAGAATGACCAAGAATATATACTTTGTTTATATTGTTTAGTGAATTAAAAAAAGACTCATTTTTTTCTATAAGTATGGAAGTGGCTTTGAAAGAATTTGTAAAGTATTGGATTAGTTCGTCTCGCCCTCTTTCTAATGAAAAATCGAATGCGTCAGATTGAGCTTCTCTCCATTCATATAACTCTTCGTCATTTAAATTGTTCGGTGGGATAATTTCTTTGCGGTCAAATTCTTTTGGATTCATTCCATGCCCTAAAATAAGTTTGTCTTCGCTTTCTGCTTTGTTGTGAATATACAAAATTTGACTTTGACTAATTTGATAATATTTTTCAAGTGATTTTGTGTAGTTAAAGTTGAAAAAAAGTGCATTCTTATCAATACTTAATAAATTTAGGTTGTCTCCTGTAGGATATTTTACATCAAGTATAAATTGCTTAAATAAGTCTAACATATTTACAGTAAGATCATCTCTTATTTGACCTACATAGACTGCAATAGTATCCCAATCTCCCTCACTGTGATCATCGCTTGCAGGATTAGCAGCAAATTCTGAATATTCACTCAATACTTCTTCAATATCTAATGATGCTAAAGAGGCTTCGAATTGTGACCATAAAGGGTCTTTAAGAGATTCTTCATCTTCTTCGTCTAATTCAGCAAACCCAAAATATCTTATAAAATAATCATAAATATCACTATCATTATTTTTCAAGAATAACCCAAAAGATGAATACCAAGTGTCAAGACGATGGTGTAAATCAAAACCATTTCCTATTACATATAAAGTGTCCCTAATTTTATCTTTCACTATGGTTAAGGTTATATTTCGCTATATGAAAATTCTGTAATTTCTCCACCAAATTTATATGACACTTGTATTTTTAACTTCACTTCGTAGCAACGTCTCTCGAAGAGGACGTTGCGCTCATTGCTAAAATTAACATCTACCTATTCTTAAAACTACAAAAAAAACTCGAGTATTTTACTGAGTAGCAATCAACGCAACGTCCTCAGCGAGAGACGTTGCTGAGAAATAGTAACCTTCCGTCAGTTGCGAGAGTCAAGGTAGATGTTGCAAACTTAATAATAACTTATTCTTAAAAGGCTCATCCTTTTGTCTAGTTATAAAATATTTTCTATCAAATCTATTTTCGAACGAATGCTGTCCGATTAGTAGATAATTAAGTTTTGAAAGGGCAAGATCTCTTACGAAGTCAGCATTGTCATTTAAATAAGCTAGTAACATTTCAATAGATTCTTGATTTTTTAAATCAGTCACTTGTTGAAAGTGAGCCTCTTTTGTAAAATGGGAAGAGTGATTTAGTAATTCTCTTAGAAGCTCTTGATACAAATCGTCATTGTTAATTTTCCAAATTGCTTGTCCGATTGTCAATTTCCTACTGAGATCCTTATAATTTTGAAGATGTTCATATAAAATGGGTAAAGCCTTATCATCATGAAGATCGCCAGACGCTTTAAATAGATGGGTATATCCTAGGTTTAAATTTTGTCTAACTAATTTTTTTGCAATTTCCTTTTCCTCTATTGTCATTGCGGTATAAAAATACGTGTCAATATCGCCTCTGGTCAATCCCCATGTATCTTTAAAATGGCTTGAATAGAATTCTTTAAAAGCGGTTGAAAAGCTTCCTGAATTTGGGTCTATATCGATTTGATAGTCTGCCATATGATTGTCGCTAATATAATATATGCAGTGAAAATTCCGTTAATTATTAGAGATCAAATATTTCTTTTGCTACTTCGTAGCAACGTCTCTCGAAGAGGACGTTGCGCTCATTGCTATAATTAACATCTACCTATCTTTAAAACTACAAAAAAACTTCGAGTATTTTACTGAGTAGCAATCAACGCAACGTCCTCTTCGAGAGACGTTGCTGAGAAAGAAAGATGATAGATAGTTGAAGCCGAAGTTTATTAATCTGTCCGCCGACATAACGCCAATGCAATGTTGGTGGCAGGCTTTCATTTTGTCAAGATGAAACTGTTTTCTTCTTTTTGTAAAGCTTCACAAAAATAATTACAAGTCCAATTGTCGTTACAATAAGTCCCATGTCACGCTCAAATCCGATAACTTCAGTTGTATCAGAATCTGGATGGTCACGACTTCCAACTGAGTCAGCCCAATTTAGAAAATGAAGTCGTGATGAAATAAAAATGCAGCTGCAAATTATTATTGCATTTATTATAAATAAACGTCGTGTGTCAAACCTTTTAGCTAATAAATAATTTATTGTCACTAAAAAGATGGGAAGTAAAGCAATAGTGAATAAAGTTTCAAAACTTGTCAAGCCTGTATGTTCATCTGTCTTGTTAAACCAATAAGGACGTACCAAATAATGAACTCCTATTGTCAGCCCATAACTGAAAAATAAAATAAGTGTCCAATAAATAATATTTTTTTTCAATTGTGAAGTGTCGTTTTAAGCTTGCCACCAACACAAATATATATGATATAGAATCCATTTCAATCATTTTTATATCTGTTGATAATCAACTATTTACTATTATACTTTTTGTATTGTAGTTGTAACAATCCGTTTACCAGTCTATCTGTTTATTCTTCATCAGATCGTCTAACGGGCTAATAATATTTACCAGCTTTTGCTTGCTTACATATAGAGAACTTTCGGTGGTTTTAATGTCAAAATGGCCCAGCAAGTCTTTTATATTTTGTTTGATGTATTCTATTGCTATTCCGTTCCTGCGGAACTAAACTTACTAACATAATTAAATGTAAAACCAACAAAAAAAGGCACCACAATCAAGCAATGCCTTTCTAAATTCTATTAAAATAATCCTACGATTTATCTTTCTCTTTCGGTTTCTTCTGACTTTTAGGTGCAAACATTACCAGCATTCTTTTGCCTTCCATTTTAGGCATGCCTTCTAATGCGCCTACATCTTTTAATCTGTCGGCGAATTTTAATAATAATAATTCACCTCTTTCTTTGAACATGATGGCACGTCCTTTAAATTGTACGTGCGCTTTTACTTTATCTCCGTCCAGTAAAAATTTTTCGGCGTGTTTACATTTGAATTCAAAATCATGATCATCGGTATTCGGAGTAAAACGAACTTCTTTAACCTCGCTGGTTTTAGATTTCGCTTTCATTTCTTTTTCCTTCTTCTTCTTATCGTATAAAAATTTATTGTAGTCAATAATTTTACAAACGGGAGGTACTGCAGCAGGAGAAATTTCTACCAGGTCAAGTTCTTGTGCCTGTGCCATTTTTAATGCTTCGGCTGTCGGGTAAACGCCGGGTTCAATGTTTTCACCTACAAGTCGCACTTCTGCAACTCTTATCATGTGGTTAGTACGGTGCTCTTGTTGTTGTTCTTTTTTAAAACGCGGGTTAAAAGTGCCCCGGGGTGGTCTTGGTGGAAATGCCATTAATTGATTTTATGTTTAATATTTACAACTGTTAGCATTGGCTACAGCTATATTTCGGTTTTAAAGTTACAAAAAATATTTTATTCTGCCGTTGTTTTGCTGGCAACCTCTTCATTTACCATGTTGATAAACTCAGCCATTGACTGTACGCCCATATCGCCTTTACCTTGTCTTCTAACAGCAACCGTGCCATTATTTGTTTCCTGCTCACCCAAAACAACCATTAAAGGTGTTCTTTCTAACTCGGTATCACGGATCTTTTTACCGATCTTTTCGTTCCTATCATCAATCTCAGCGCGAATATCAGACTTTTTTAATTGTTGCAAAACATTTTCTGCGTAAGGCATAAACTTATCGCTGATCGGTAAGATCTTCACCTGCGTAGGTGTTAACCAAAGTGGAAACTTACCCGCACAATGTTCAATTAATACCGCAATAAAGCGTTCCATACTTCCGAATGGTGCCCTGTGCAGCATAACAGGCCTGTGTTTGGCGTTATCTTCGCCAATGTAAGTCAGATCAAAACGTTCAGGTAAATTGTAATCTACCTGTATCGTTCCTAACTGCCATTTACGTCCGATCGCATCACGAACCATAAAATCAAGTTTCGGTCCGTAGAATGCAGCTTCGCCATATTCTATCACAGTTTTTAATCCTTTTTCTGCGGATGCTTCGATGATGGCTTGTTCTGCCAGTTCCCAATTTTCATCGGTACCGATGTATTTGCTTCTATCGTCTTTATCACGCAAAGAAATTTGTGCCGTATAATTTTCAAATCCAAGCGATTTAAAAACATACAAAACAAGATCGATCACTTTTTTAAATTCGTCTTTAACCTGGTTAGGCATACAGAATAAATGCGCATCATCCTGTGTAAAGCCACGTACTCTTGTTAAGCCATGTAACTCGCCATGTTGCTCGTAACGATACACTGTACCAAACTCTGCAAGGCGCAGTGGCAGATCTTTATAGGAGCGTGGTGATGTTTTATATATCTCGCAATGGTGCGGACAGTTCATTGGTTTTAAGAAAAATTCTTCACCTTCCTGCGGAGTTTTGATCGGCTGAAAGCTATCCTTACCGTATTTTTCATAATGCCCCGAAGTAACATATAGATCTTTATGCCCGATATGCGGCGTGATCACCGGAAGGTAGCCCGATTCCATTTGTGCTTTTTGTAAAAACTGTTGCAGACGATCTCTTAGCATAGCACCTTTTGGCAACCATAAAGGCAAGCCCATACCCACTTTTTCAGAGAAGGCAAATAATTGTAATTCTTTACCTAATTTTCTGTGGTCGCGTTTTTTTGCTTCTTCCAGTAAAATTAAATATTCGTCTAATTCTTTTGTAGTAGGAAATGTTACACCATAAATACGGGTCAACATTTTATTTTTTTCATCGCCTTTCCAGTAAGCGCCTGCAATACTTGTCAGCTTTATTCCTTTTACAAATCCTGTGTTAGGAATGTGTGGACCACGACATAGATCTGTAAAATTTCCTTGCGTGTATAAAGTGATCTCGCCATCTTGTAAATTGCTTAAAAGATCGAGTTTATATTCATCGCCTTTTTCAGTAAAATAATTTACTGCATCAGCTTTTGAAATTTCTTTACGGTTAAATGTTTCCGATTTTTTTGCGAGCTCAGCCATTTTAACTTCCAGTCTGCGCAGATCATCTTCTACTATATTGTTACCGCCTAGATCGATATCGTAATAAAAACCAGTTTCTAATGGTGGCCCAACCCAAAATTTAACGCCGGGAAATAATGATTCAATAGCTTCTGCCATTAAATGTGCAGAAGAGTGCCAGAAAGTTGATTTACCCTGAAGATCGCTCCAGGTAAGTAATTGTAATTTCGCATCCGTCGTTATTGGTCTTGATGCATCCCAGGTTTGTCCGTTAATATTTGCTGCCAATACTTTTCTTGCCAATCCTTCGCTAATAGATTTGGCCACATCCATTGCAGTAACACCTTGTTCATATTCCCTTACTGCGCCATCCGGTAATGTAATCTTTATCATATTTTCCTTATATCTTCTAAGTTTTTTAGAATTGCAAATTTAACGAAGTATTAGCTATGGATGGAACATATCTAAAATATCTTTACAAGAGTTTTTTTTATTATATAAGTAATAATTTTAAGCAAGGAAAAGGGATTCTACAGCATGAAAAGACTTTTGATCTTATTTATTGTTTTTTTGATAACAACGGTATCCTATGCCCAAAAAATTGACGGCCAATGGCGCGGATATTTTAATTCAAACGGAGATATAGTAACAGCTGCAGCAGGTAATACAGAATATGTTTTAGAAATTAGCATAGATGGAACCGATATAACAGGGTATTCTTATTCCTATTTTCAGGATAGAAGATATTTTGTTATTTGTTCGATAAAAGGCACTTACAATAAATCAGACAAAACGATGCTGGTGACAGAAACCGCTCGTGTAAAAGGTGTAACACCTCCCGGTCAAGGCGATTGTTTGCAAACCCATTTTTTACAATATCAAAAAATTGCCGGAGTTGAACAATTGGTAGGAAGATGGAAACCGGCTCCCGGACAAGGTGATTGCGGCACCGGTTCTACTACTTTAGAAAGAAAGACATTGGTTAAAAATAAAAATCTTGTCAAGACCAGTAAAGGACATGCGCGTATGTCATCTAAACCAGGGGGGACAGAAGTGGCGGCAGATAAAAATCAAAAAACGGAAACCATTATAAAAAGAATAATACCACCTATTGATACGTCAGCTGTTAATAATGGTATTGCAGAAAATGATCCTAAAAAAAGTATAACACAACCAGTTTTGGTCCCGGATATTGCTTATGAAAACAGAACCAATACTTTGCTAAAAACGATAGAAATAGCAAATGATTCTTTTCAGGTTTATTTGTATGATAGCGGAGATATAGATGGTGATAGTATTTCACTATTTTATGATGGGAAGTTGTTATTATCACATCAGCGGTTAGAATTAAAACCCATTGCACTCACATTAGATGCAACAACAGATGGCGGCGTAAACGAATTGGTGATGTATGCGGAAACATTGGGTACAATACCTCCAAACACAGCCCTAATGGTTGTTACAGACGGAAGCAACCGGTATGAGGTATACATGACATCAGATCTGCAAAAGAGTGCGACGATCAAATTCGTTCATAAAAAGCAAGACGATCAATAAAACTGACATTCGGCTATAGACGGATAAAAATCAATTTTGCCTTCAATTCACATCTTCGCTAACTCTACCAGTTCCTACGGAAGCGCCTCTTTAGCTGCGGTGCCAAGCGGAGCGAGGCAGACAAAATCATGCGAAGCAGATTTTCGTCAGCGGCTAAAGGAGCGCTGAAGAAGGAACACAGCCAAGCGGCTATGAGCGACTTAAACTAAAAATTTCGCAAACTGCTATGGTGAATTAAGAGATATTTTTGTCGGGAAGAAAGAAAGAGGTTTGGTTCATTATTAATGCAATAACGCGCAATAAAAAGGCCAGATTATTAGTCTGGCCTTTTTATTTATGTTGCTCCGTAACTTTTTGTTTTTAACTTTTTACTTATTTAGCTACAATACTATCTTTTGTCTCTCCGCAATGATACATTGCAATATCCTTTTTACCTAAATATGGATTTGTAATTTGTGCTGTATTGCTTATCCAGTTTGCATCGTGATCTTCACCAAAAGCCATCGGGCAATTTTGGAAGTAAAGCGGATTTCCTTCGTAATGGATCATTTTTAATATAGGATATAGACTTTCAGTAACACTTGAAAAGTCTTTACGCATTTCAGTGATATTGGGTTGCGTTGCTAAGCTTTGCGCACTTGATTTAACATCTCCAAGCTGAGAAAGCGCTGTTGCATATATGCCGGACGTATCTTTTTTTAATTCGTCAATTTTCACACTATCTGTTAAACCTGCCAATTTTAAAGCAGCTTGTTTAGCGCTAATACTATCGGTTTCAACAAAATCATTCTTCAATTCAAAATAAGCACTCATTAGCGAATCAACACTGTTATTGAATGCCGGAGAATGCATTTTTACTTTCAATGGCCCTTGATCTGTAATGCTTTGAGGGGCGTCCGGAGCCGCAGGTTTTCTTAAAAAAAGCCAGTACCCGGTAAAAAATAAAATCAAAATAATGATGGTTAACCACACTTGTCTCATAGCTATAATTTTCGGTAAAGTTATAGGATAGCAATGAACTAAGTAAATAGTTTACGGTTTAGCTTACTTTTGCAAAATATTTAACGGAAACAGGATAATAAAATGCTTTTAGGATTACAGAATGTAACATTTGAATTTGGTGCCAGAGCTATTGTAGAAGATGCAACATGGCACATACAACCTAATGAAAGGATCGCCTTGATCGGGTATAATGGTACGGGTAAATCAACCTTGCTAAAGGTATTGACGCGCCAATACTTACCAAATAAAGGAACAGTAGAGCAAGGGAAAGAAACAACCATCGGTTTTTTGCACCAGGATCTGTTGAGTTTTGATACGGAAGATTCTATTTTAGAAGTAGCCATGGGTGCTTTTGAAAGAGTGAAAATATTAGAAAAAGAAATAGAAGAGATCGGCATTGAATTAGAAAAAACAGGCGATGAAAGTTTGGTAATAGAATATTCTGAAAAATTGCATGAACTGGATGTATTGGGTGGTTACGATATTCATCACAAAACAGAAGAAGTTTTACAAGGTTTAGGGTTTACAAATGAAACATTACATAAGCCGTATAAATTATTTAGCGGAGGCTGGAGAATGCGTGTGCTATTGGCTAAAATGATATTGATGGCTCCGGATGTTTTGTTACTGGATGAACCGACGAATCACCTTGATCTTCCAAGTATTGAATGGCTCGAAAAATATTTATTGCATTATCAGGGAGCTGTTGTAATGGTGAGCCATGATCGTTTCTTTTTAGATAGAATGGTGAATAAGGTAGTAGAATTATATCAACAGAAATTACATTTCTACACAGGTAATTATTCTTACTACGAAACAGAAAAAGCATTGCGTGTAGAGATGCAACAAAAGGCGTACGAAAACCAGCAGGATTATATTAGACAAAACGAAAGGTTTGTTGAAAGATTTAAAGCGAAAGCAAGTAAAGCCGCTGCTGCACAAAGTATTGTTAAGCGTTTGGAAAAGTTAGACAGGATAGAAAACGTAGAGATCGAAAGGCCAAATATGCGTATCAACTTTTTAATTGATAAGCAGCCGGGAAGAGTTTTATGTACATTAAAAAATGTATCTAAAAGTTTTGGGGATCTGGTGATCATGGAAAATACGGGAGCAGAGATAGATCGTGGAGATAAGATCGCATTAATTGGTGCTAACGGTAAAGGTAAATCGACTTTATTGAGAGTGATCGTTGGTAGCGAAGAACACACAGGAGAAAGAGTTTGGGGACATAATGTAGAAGAATCTTTTTATGCACAGCATCAGTTAGAAGCCTTGAATATTAATAATACGGTATTGGATGAAATGCGGGACAGTCGTAGCGGAAAAACTGATCTGGAATTAAGAAGTTTATTGGGTTGTTTTTTATTCAGTGGTGATGATGTAGATAAAAAAATTAAAGTATTGAGTGGGGGAGAGAAAGCAAGAGTTGCATTAGCAAAAACAATTGTAAGTAAAGCCAATTTTTTAATGCTGGATGAACCGACGAATCATCTGGATATTCATTCTGTAGATCTGTTGATCGGCGCATTGAATAATTACGAAGGCAGTTTGGTTTTTGTTAGTCATGATAGACATTTCGTTAGCAAAATTGCCAACAAAATATGGGAAATAGAAGACCATAAAATTGTAGAATTTAAAGGTACTTATGCAGAGTGGGAAGATTGGAAGGCAAGAAGAGTTGCCGCAGAAAATGCGAAAGCAAAAACTGAAATAAAAAAGTCTGAACCTGCTCTTGAAAAAAAGAAAGAAGAAGTTAAACAACCGGTTGTTACAAATACACCTGTTGATAAAGAATTAAAAAAAGAATACCAGAAAAATAAAAATCGTTTTCAGCAGTTAGAAGAGAAAGTGGCACAATTAAATAAAAGAAAAGCTGAATTGGAGGTATTAATGGCAGATCCAAATAGTTATGCCGATAAAAATAAATTTCAGCAAACAGAAACAGAGTATAAAAAAGTCACGAACGATCTTTTAGATACCAATAAAGAATATGAGATTGTTTTTGATAAGGTAATGGAGCTGGAAGATCAGCTGGGCGGGTAGTTTAATTTATTTCCCATTTCATTTCTTAATAAATTTTAATTGCTTTATATTTGCAAACTCTTAAAGACTTGGTAGCTCAGCTGGATAGAGCATCAGCCTTCTAAGCTGAGGGTCATTGGTTCGAATCCAATCCAGGTCACAAAAACATATTCAGCTTATTTCAGTCCTTGCAAATTAATTTTTGCAGGGATTTTTTATTTAGAGGTGTTTTCTTAGCGTTTGTGGCATTATTCTAGAACAACATAATTCAATATTCAATCGTTACCATATAAAAAGTTATGGATAGCTACACTCGCCAACAGGAAATAGTCAATAGTCTGACACATGCTTTAGGTATATTATTTGGTATTAGCGGACTTCCGGTACTTATCGGATTAGCGACAGCTCATAATAATGTACCTGGTATTGTGGGAGCGGGGATCTATGGATTTTGTTTTATCTTCTTATTTACCAGTTCAACCATTTATCATTTATCGCAGGAGCTATCTATCAGAAAAATCTTTAAAATATTCGACCACATCAGTATTTATTTTTTAATAGCGGGAACTTATACCCCATTTCTGTTGATCTATATGAACAACACTTTTGGTATTACATTGCTATCAATATTATGGGGATTAACATTAGTAGGTATTGTGTTTAAATCTTTTTTTACCGGAAGATTTGAGCTTGTGTCTACAGCTATTTATCTATTGATGGGGTGGATCATGGTAGTGGGCGGCCACCGTTTTTTTGCTCATTTACCATTACCTGTACTCATTTTTATTTTAACAGGAGCCGGCTTATATTCTATTGGTGTCTTTTTCTATATCTGGGATAAATATTTATATACGCACGCAGTGTGGCATGCATTTGTGTTAGCTGGCGCTATTTGTCATTATGTAGCTGTTTTATTGGCTATGTAACTTTGATAATAATTTTGATAATAATAAAAAAAGCGTAACATTTTGTTACGCTTTTTTTATTCAATAAATATGGGGATAGATTTTATTATCTGACGATAGATACATTTCCGCTGATCGGTTTAGCATCGGGTGTTGTTTTGATGATGTAAAAATAACACCCTACAGGTAATGGTTGCCCATGGTATCTACCATCCCAAGGGGTTTTGTAGCCATCGGCAGATTTATAAATAAACTGACCGTACCTGTTAAATATACTTACTTCCGCATTGTTAAATTCCTCTATATTCTTGATATCCCAAACATCATTTATTCCATCTCCATTTGGAGAAAATATAGTAGGGATCAATAAATACTGGATCGCTTTTACCGGTACCGCAACCGTATCGGCACAGTTTATATTTTCAGTAGACGTTGCTACAAAATAATACGTGGTAATATGCAATGGAGGCTGTACAGTTGATGGAGGGATTATTCCATTTACTATATTGCTATCGCCTATATTCGATGAGAAGCTTTCCTCATACCATGCGTATGTTACTGCAGATCCTGTTGTGCTTCCAACTAAATTGGTCTGTTCTCCGGCATATACCTCGCTTGGGTTCGCAGTAGCGCTTGCTATTGGTAAGGTTGTTATTTTTACATCCAATTCTCCACGCGTATTGCTTTCACAAGTATTGGCATCTATTTGTGTTACAAAATAAGTCAATGTTCCGCCGGTTGCTGTCGATGGATATTGTGGCGCAGTTGTTCCTGCAGGTCCGCCTGTTGGCGTTGTATACCATTTCAATGTATTAGGTGCTACATATCCCTGGGCAGCATTGACTGTTAAAGCAGGTATATTTTCATCTCTCTGGCAATAACTTAAAGGTGCAGGTGTTAATGATCCCGGCTGAGAATATATTTTCACATTAACCGGTTTAATCTCGTTACAACCTGTTGCTGATACCGTAGCTTTTATATAATAAGTACCACTGTCTGTTATCGCGTTCGGAGTTTGTGGAGAAGCTATCGGTATAGTTGCCGCCATATCCGTGTAATAATTAAGCGTTGTATTAGGTGGCAATGTACTATTATTGATCGCTACGGAAGGATTGGTAATATCCACAGTGCCGGGACTACATATCGCATTAGGAGTTTGGATCACCAAAGCAGGAGTCGGGTTAATCGTTACTGAAGTAGTTGCTGTTTGTACTGCACATCCACTACCCGCAGCCATTGTATAGGTAACTGTGTAAGTAGCTGCTGTACTGCCTGATGGTGTGATAGCTCCTGTCGCTGCATTGATTATTAAGCCGGCTGTTGAACTATACGTTCCTCCGCCTGTTCCCGTTTGTATTACAGGTTCTACCATCATATCATTTGAACAATATGGACCGGCATAATTGATCGTTGCTACCGGTAATGGGGTTATTGTTACTGTCGTTGTAGCTGTTTGTACTGTACAGCCGCCTGCTGCAGCCATTGTGTAGGTAACTGTATAAGTACCTGGCGCACTGGCTGATGGTGTAATGGCTCCTGTTGCTGTATTGATAGATAGACCTGCTGCTACAGCACTATATGTTCCTCCCGGTGTGCCTGTTCGTGTTACAGGTTCTGTTGTAGCATCACTAGAACAGTATGGACCCGCATAACTTATTGTTGCCGCCGGTAATGGGGTTATTATTACTGAAGTAGTTGCTGTTTGTACCGCACATCCACCACCTGCTGCCATGGTATACGTTACCGTATAAGTACCTGC
>Ga0207033_1162_pt1 | contig 13727 bp, 10 predicted proteins | sample Alteio_BWMinCont_35_FD_153262 | JGI IMG/M metagenome (GOLD analysis project Ga0207033, IMG submission 153262) | Enriched cells from forest soil in Barre Woods Harvard Forest LTER site, Petersham, Massachusetts, United States -... | ecosystem: Environmental > Terrestrial > Soil > Temperate forest >... | reverse complement strand
TTTAAGTATAATATAAAAATAAGAATATGGGTTAGTCTCCAGGAATAAATAGTTTGCAAAGTATTGCACCTACGGCGCAAAATTGTGTTTGTAATTTCTTTCTACCGACCTTTTGCTCCTGACGGAGCAGTGACGACTTGATTTGCAACACAAAAAGTCTCACACCAGGAGGTTATATAAATAATCCTGTTTTTTTTCCCACAAAAGTTTCATTACAGTTTTAAGTTTTTTAGTTTTAGAAGAAATTACCCCTTAGTAAAATTTGCAGCTGACCCATGAAGATTGAAAATATACAAGTACTACGCGGCCCCAACATCTGGAGTGTAAGCCGTAAAAAGTTAATACAAATGCGTATTGACCTCCAGGAAATGGAGCAGCGCCCCACGAACACCATTGACGGCTTTTACGAAAGGCTGGAGAAGCTGATGCCAAGCCTGTATACGCATCGCTGCTCACCGGGTGTGCCGGGAGGGTTTTTTCAGCGGGTAATTGCCGGTACGTGGATGGGGCATGTGATTGAACATATTGCACTGGAGATACAATCGCTTGCAGGGATGGATACGGGCTTTGGCCGTACCCGTGAAACAAAAACCCCGGGCGTTTATAACGTGGTGTTTACTTACCTTGAAGAAAAAGTAGGCGTTTATGCTGCCGAAGCATCGGTAAGAATTGCTGAAGCGTTGATAAAAGGCGAAGACTATAACCTGGCGCACGATATACAGCAAATGCGGGAGATCCGCGAAAATACCCGTTTGGGCCCAAGTACCGGATCAATTGTTGAAGAGGCGATAGCACGTGATATTCCCTGGATACGGTTAGACAACCAATCATTGGTGCAATTGGGCTATGGCAAAAACCAGGTGCGTTTCCGCGCCACCATGACCGAAAAAACCAGCAGTATTGCTGTTGACCTCGCCAGTAATAAGGACGAAACCAAACGATTATTATTAGAACAAGCCATCCCCGTTGCTAAGGGCATAACTATTTCTTCAACCGAAGGTGTAGATGAAGCCATACGGAAAGTAGGCTTCCCGCTTGTATTTAAACCGCTGGACGGCAACCATGGCCGGGGCATTACCATCAATATAAAAACACGGGCAGATGCCGTTGCTGCTTATGAGCATGCAGCCAAAATATCCCGCAGGGTAATTGTTGAAAAGTTTGTTACTGGCTATGATTTCAGGGTGCTGGTGATAGATAATAAAATGGTTGCTGCCGCGCTCCGTGACCCTGCCCATGTTAAAGGTGACGGGGTATTAACCATAAAAGAACTTATAGATAAAGAAAACGAAGACCCGCGACGTGGTTACGGTCATGAAAAAGTATTAACCTTAATAACCGTTGACCGGGATACACTCGACCTGCTGGAAAAGAAAGGTTATACTTTAGACGCTGTACCCAAAAAAGGTGAAAAAGTATTTGTAAAATCAACCGCTAACCTTAGTACCGGCGGCACATCAATTGACGTAACCGATCATGTACACCCGCAAAACGTATTTATTTGCGAACGCATTTCCAAGATTATCGGCCTGGATATTTGCGGTATTGATATTATGGCCGAAAACCTTACCCAACCGCTTACCGAGAATGGTGGCGTAGTACTTGAGGTTAACGCTGCGCCCGGTTTCAGGATGCACATTGCTCCCAGTGAAGGCCTGCCGCGCAATGTTGCAGGGCATGTGATTGATATGCTGTACCCTCCGGGCAAATCGGCAAGGATACCTATTATTGCCGTTACAGGCACCAATGGCAAACCCACTACCACCCGCCTCATAGCGCATATTGTAAGGAACAATGGCTTCCGGGTCGGGTTTACCACATCGGATGGTATTTATGTGCAAAACAACATGATGCTGAAAGGCGATACCACCGGCCCGGTGAGCTCGGAATTTATTTTGAAAGACCCTACCGTTGATTTCGCGGTGCTTGAAACTGCCCGCGGCGGCATTTTACGCGCCGGTTTAGGTTTTGGCTTTTGCGACATTGGTATAGTGACCAATATACAGGAAGACCATTTGGGACTGGCCGACATACATACCCTGGATGACCTTGCCCGCGTAAAAAATGTAGTGGTCGAGTCGGTTAAAAAAGACGGATGGGCTGTCTTAAACGCCGATAATGCTTATTGTGTACAGATGGGTAAAAACGCGGCATGCAAAGTTGCCTACTTTAGCCGCAACGAAAATAACCCCATCGTAAAATCTCATTGCAAAAAAGGCGGCATAGCCTGTATTTACGAAAATGGCTTTATCACCATACAAAAAGGCGATTGGAAGATAAGAGTGCAAAGAACCAGCCTGATCCCAATTACATTTGGCGGGACTGTTCCGTTTATGATTGAGAATGTTTTGGCTGCAACACTTGCTACGTTTTTGTATGATTTTAAAACCGAGGATATAAAGATATCCTTGGAAACCTTTATCCCATCCGCAGCGCAAACACCAGGGAGGATGAACATCTTTAATTTTAAAGATTTCCGTTTCATGATCGATTTTGCGCACAACCCTGCCGGGTTTAATGGTATCAAGGAGTTTTTAAGTCATATTGAATCACCGTTAAAGATCGGCATCATAGCCGGTACAGGCGACAGGCGCGATGAAGATATACGCGAGCTTGGCAAATTGGCCGCCGAGATGTTCGACTATATCATTTTACGCCAGGAAAAATTCCTTCGCGGCCGCACCGCCGAAAACATTTTGAGTTTATTGATCGAGGGCATTGAATCGGTGGAGTTGGATAAAAAATTTGAGATCGTACCAAACGAGATTGACGCTATTAAACATTCAATGAGCCTGGCTATACCCGGCGCGTTTATAGTTGCCCTAAGCGATGTAATTGATAATGCCATTGAAACCGTACAAAACTACCAGGAACAGGAAAGGAACGGGTTGTTTAACGTGTAGCGTTGATTTCGGATTTGTTTTAAGGCAGCGCAAATAGCTTAATTGATTTTAGGTCTAAGTAATGGAATAAAAGCATGGTGTTTCTCTTAAAATAACTTTAGTTATATAGAAGTTACGCTTTGCTAAACTAATAGCAGCTCGGTGTAATGCTGAATTTATATGGATTTTTAAGCTGTAATAGAATATGATACCTGTAACTCGAGAGGTTGACTTTTATGAAAAATATGGTGAGGAATTTATAGGAACAATTGATGTTTCCGAAATTCCGTTAAAAAAATTACGGAAAATTGTCCTGCCCAAAATGGATGATGATTTACTTTATGATTTATATTTATTAAGTAAAGAACAATTAGATGAAATAAACAAGTTAATAAAAATTCCCATTAAATATTCACTTGATAAGCACGAGTATTTTTTAGGATGTACTGCGGTTGAAGGGTACTACGAAAAGCACAAGATAAGAGGCGGCAGAAAAGGGGGTTACCCACCCCCCGGCTAAGTTAATCTTTTAGTACACCGTCTCTTTCATATCCAACAAGGATAAAACACAACAACCCCATATCTTAGCCGCCAATATGCCCCTACTCGAAATTATTTACCAGGATGACGACCTTGTTGCCATTAACAAGCCCCATGGCCTGCTCGTTCACCGCTCCTCAATTGCAAACGATGCAACCGAATTTGCCCTGCAGCTACTTCGCGACCAGCTAAACCAAAAAGTATTCCCCGCTCACCGGCTCGACCGTAAAACGGGCGGTGTGCTTTTGTTTGCATTAAGCAAAGATGTGGAGAAACTGATGCAGCTACAGTTCCAGGAAAATTTGGTTGATAAAAAATATTTAGCAATCGTTCGCGGGCATACTACCGATGCAGGTGAGATAGATTACCCGTTGCGTAAAGAGAATGGCACTTTGCAGGAGGCATTTACCAAATATAAAACCCTGGCCCGTGCCGAACTTGATGTGCCGCTGGGCAGTCATCCTACCTCTCGCTATTCGCTGGTAGAGGCTAATCCACAAACAGGGCGGATGCATCAATTGCGCAAGCATTTCAGCCATATATTTAATCCCATCATCGGCGACCGTACCCATGGCTGTAATAAGCAAAACAAACTGTTTAAAGAACGCTGGGAATTAGATACCATGCTGCTGCATGCGTCACAATTATCATTTAAACACCCGGTAACTAACATGCAGTTCCATATTGAGGCCCCTTTGCAGGATGAGTTTTTAAGAATGATGGGGATTATGGGGTGGGAAGTCTACCTTTCATAAATTAACACCTTTTCTTTATCAACAAAGGGTTTAACGTATTTGGAAAGGCCTTCATAGCTAACCACATCAACTTTCTTCTTCAGGAGGTTTTGAAGTTCATCCCCATAGGTAAAAAACTGTATCCCTATTGGGGTAGAATGATCGAGTTCAACAAGAATATCAACGTCACTATTTTCATCAGCCTCGTTTCGCGAATACGAACCAAACAGGTAAGCTTTCTTTACCGGGGGACCAGAAAAAAAATGCCTGATTACTTTTAAATGTTGAGATGAAAGTTTCATTTACACAAATATACCTTTTCTCAAATAATTAAGTAACAGAACTTCTATTTAAGTTCTGTTACTCGTGTCCCCTGATTCCTTGTTTCAACCAAATTTGTAATATGGTATGAATATCATAATTTAGGATATTATTAACCGCAGCTCCTTCAAATTCAAAACACACTGTAATGGCCTATAAAAGACGTTTACCCATACTATGCCTGCTCGCTATATTTTTTGCGATAAAAGTTTACGGGCAAAAATCCACCGCGTTTCCAATCAGCATTCCCGAAACAGAAGGGGTGTCATCTGCCGGGATCGACAGCTTTTTAACTGCCGGCGCACATAGCATTCACGAGTTTCATGGCTTTATGTTCCTGCGGCATGGCAAAGTAATTGCCCAGGGCTGGTGGGATCCTTATAAACCAACGTTAAAGCATATGTTATACAGCACCAGCAAAAGCTTTACTTCTACTGCCATTGGCTTCGCCGTAAGCGAAAAAAGGCTGACGGTAAGTGACAAGGTAATATCGTTTTTTCCGAATAGCCTGCCCGATAGCATAAGCCCTTACCTGGCGCAACTCACCGTGAAGGACCTTTTAACCATGGGCGTGGGGCAAACACCTGACCCTACTACTTCAATCCCATTTAAACCGGGCAGCTGGGTTAAGGCTTTTTTGGCGCTGCATATCACTAATAAACCGGGGACAACGTTTTTGTATAATACTATGGCTACTTATATGCTGTCTGCCATAGTTCAAAAAGTGACCGGCCAAAAAGAAATTGATTACCTGAAGCCACGGTTGTTTGATCCATTGGGGATAAAAGGAATGGATTGGGAAGAAAGTGCCGAAGGTGTTAATACAGGCGGCTGGGGCCTGCGTTTAAAAACAGAAGATATTGCCAAACTGGGCCAGCTTTACCTGCAAAAGGGTATGCGGAATGGCAAACAGCTGTTACCAAAGGAATGGGTTGAAGAAGCCACCACCTTTAAAATTGACCAGGCGCCCGGTGTTGCACAAAGTAAAAAAGATTCGAGCGACTGGATGCAGGGTTACTGTTACCAGTTTTGGCGCTGCAGGCACAATGCTTTCAGGGCTGATGGCGCCTTTGGCCAGTATATAATTGTATTACCCGACCAGGATGCAGTAATTGCGATTAATTCGGAATCACCGAATATGCAGGATGAACTAAACCTGGTATGGAAATATTTATTGCCTGCCATGCAGCCGCAATCGCTACCTTCAAATAATGCTGCGGAAACTGCTCTTGAACAGCACCTGGCTGCGCTAAGTTTGCCGCCTTTATCAAATACGGATAAGGGGGTCACCAATCTTAAAGACCAAACATTTTCGCTTCAGCCTAATGGATTGAAAATAAAATCCATTTCAGTAAACATTCGCAATGGGGTCTGCCATATTACGCTGAAAAAAGATTCGGCAGCTTATACGCTCAACTTTGAAACCGGCGAATGGCTTATTGGCCAAACTGCCATGCCCGGGCCTGGTTTACTAACAAGCGCCAATGAAAATTTTAGTATGTTAACGCCTTATAAAATTGCCGGAAGTTATGGCTGGCTGGACAGCCAAACGCTGAAATTAAAACTGCGCTATATTGAAAGCGTGCATAGCGAAACTATCACATGCAAGTTTGCCGGCAACAAGTTAATTGCTACCATTGAATACAGCGAAGATTTTGGTAAAAAGAAAACTATATTGAATGGGGATTTGACGCAATAAAAACAAATTATTCAAAGCAGGTAGTTGTTAACCAAAACAGCTCCCGGATACATTAACCCGGAAGCTGTTTTAAATCTTGATTCTGTTCTAATATTCTCAATTAAATCTTACATTAATATCACCGCTTGAAGCATCTGCATTAACGGGTATGCCGCCGCCATTTACGCTGCCATCCACATGCCTTTTGTTCCATTCGCCTTTAAACCCGTTTGCGATATTGTCGCTGATTCTTTCGGCACTCAAACTAAGGTCGAGGCCTTGTTTCGCAGGCAATTGCAAATTAATATCCCCGGCGCTGGCATGCAATTTTAAGTATTTACCAGCTTTGGTTATTTCGGCGTCTAAATTACCCCCGCTGGTTGTGGCTTCCAGGCTGCAGCTCATGTGTTTCAGGTCGATGCCGCCACCTGATGTGCCTGTAATTAATTCACCTTCAATGTTATTGCCTTCAATACCGCCGCCGCTTGTGTGCGCAGTAATAGTCCCCTTTAAATCTTCAAGAACTAAACCGCCCCCCGAAGTTACCAACCTGATTTTACCATCGCAATTTTTTGCTACAATACCGCCACCGCTGGTTACAAGGTCAATATCTTCACTTGAATTTGTAACATTAATGCCACCGCCTGACGTTCTGCCATGGACCGTTCCGCTTAGCTTATCAATATTTAAGCCGCCGCCGCTGGTTGTGAAAGTTTCATTCCCTTTTAAATTGTCGAGGCTTATCCCGCCGCCGCTGGTCCGTAGATCAGTTGAAACCTGTTGCGGAACATATATTTTGAAGGAGATACTCATTCCATGCCTCCATTCTTCCATATTGTGTTTTGTTTTTACAACCGCACTTAATTCATGGCCCTTAACCGAAATATTCATGTCGTAATCTTCTTCAAGGCGCTTTTGAATTTCTTCTTTTGTTAATTCGTGGCCATTATTGCCTTTTATATACACTTCTACCCTTGGCGCTTCACCGCTACGCCCGCTAACCATAATGCCCCCCGCTGATGTAGAAACAACAACACTGCTGATAGCATCGCTTGCTAATGATTTAGTGAGATAGGGCGTTTTATTGTCATTGTCCTGCGCCAGCGCCGCAACGCTTTGGCAGGCTACTATAAATAATGTTAAAAAAGTTTTCATAATCTTTAATTGGATTTATATAAGAGACTCGCATTTATATTGATACGTTGCATTTATAGTAATATTTATTTTGAGCCATAAAAATGAAGGCCGTTATAATGGCGAGAGATGGCTGCATCCCCATAACCTTTTATAACTAAACATCCTCGTTAGGTGTGGCGACGAGATTGCTTCGTGCCTCGCAATGACATAGCGGGATTAATTCAAAAAAAAATCACCAAATACCCTTACAAAATGTATCTTTGCACCCCGACAAGAAGATACCGGATTGCGGAAACAATTTCGGAAATTCATAGCCGGCTTTTCCGCACCTGGCAGCTTTCTTTGAATAAAAAAAGCTCATGCCCAAAGACAATTCCATCAAATCCGTTTTAATTATTGGTTCAGGCCCTATTATTATTGGCCAGGCCTGTGAATTTGACTACGCCGGTTCGCAAGCCGCTCTTTCACTGAAAGAGGAAGGCATTTCCGTGTCCATCATTAACAGCAATCCTGCTACTATCATGACGGATAATGTGATTGCTGACCACGTGTACTTGCTGCCTTTAACCAGCGACAGCATCGAGAAGATATTAAAGGAACAACAAATTGACGCAGTGCTGCCTACCATGGGCGGCCAAACGGCGCTTAACCTTTGTATTGAAGTTGCAGAACGCGGCATCTGGGAAAAATACGGGGTGAAGATTGTAGGGGTGGACTTAGCTGCCATTGAAAAAACCGAAAACCGTGAAGCCTTTCGCCAGCTAATGGTTGATATCGGCGTAGGTGTAGCTACTTCAAAAATCGCCAACTCATTTTTAGAGGGTAAAGAAGCCGCACAGGAAATAGGTTTTCCGCTGGTTATTCGCCCAAGCTATACCCTGGGGGGCAAAGGTGCCGGGTTTGTACATAGAAAAGAAGACTTTGATGCTGCTTTAAGCCGTGGTTTACAGGCCTCACCAACGCATGAGGTTTTGGTTGAGCAGGCAGTTTTAGGCTGGAAAGAATTTGAGCTGGAGCTTTTGCGGGATAGTAACGATAACGTGATCATCATCTGCTCTATCGAAAACTTTGACCCTATGGGCATCCATACCGGCGACTCAGTAACTGTTGCCCCTGCCATGACATTGAGCGACCGCTGTTACCAGTCTATGCGCAACCAGGCCATCAAAATGATGCGTGCCATTGGTAATTTCGCAGGTGGCTGTAATGTTCAGTTTTCGGTAAACCCGGCGGATGAAGCGATAATAGCAATTGAGATCAACCCGCGCGTATCGCGGTCATCGGCACTGGCATCAAAAGCTACCGGCTATCCCATTGCAAAAATTGCTGCAAAACTGGCCATAGGTTATAATCTTGATGAAATAGAAAATCAGATCACCAAAACAACTTCGGCTTATTTTGAGCCGACTTTGGATTATGTGATCGTAAAAATACCGCGATGGAACTTTGATAAGTTTAAGGGCGCTAACCGCGAGCTTGGCCTGCAAATGAAATCCGTTGGCGAAGTGATGGGCATTGGCCGCAGCTTTATTGAAGCGCTGCAAAAGGCTTGTCAGAGCTTGGAGATAGGTCGAGCCGGCCTTGGTGCCGATGGCCGCCAAAGCCGCAACCTGGAAGAAATTATGCACAGCCTGGAACACCCGAGCTGGGACAGGCTGTTCCATATTTACGATGCTTTAAGTCTTGGTGTGCCGATTGAGTCAGTACGTAAAGCCACAAAGATTGATCGCTGGTTTTTAAACCAGATAATGGAAGTGGTGAATCTTGAAAACGAGCTGCGCCGCTATTCATTAAATAATATTCCCGAAGAGTTTTTCTTCACGCTAAAACAAAAAGGTTTTTCGGATATGCAGATCTCTCATATATTGGGCAATGTAAGCGAAGAAGATGTTTACCAGCGCAGGCAGGTATTGGGCATCCGCAGGGTTTATAAAATGGTGGATACCTGTGCAGCAGAGTTCCCTGCAAAAACGCCTTACTATTATTCTACCTACGAAGGTGAGAATGAATCTATCGTATCCGACAAGAAAAAAATAATTGTATTAGGATCAGGGCCTAACCGCATAGGACAGGGTATCGAGTTTGATTACAGCTGTGTACACGGTTTGCTTGCCGCGAAAGAATCTGGATTCGAAGCCATCATGATCAATTGTAACCCCGAAACGGTTTCAACTGATTTTAACATGGCTGATAAGTTATATTTTGAGCCCGTTTACTGGGAGCATGTGCGGGAAATCATCGAACTGGAGAAACCTTATGGTGTAATTGTTCAGCTTGGCGGCCAAACAGCCTTAAAAATGGCCGAGAAAATGCACGAGCATGGTATCAGGATCATAGGTACATCGTTCAATAATATGGATATTGCCGAAGACCGGGGCCGTTTCTCTGACCTGCTGAAAGAACTTGACATCCCTTATCCAAGATATGGGGTAGCCGAAAGCGCCGAAGAAGCTATTGAAGTAGCCCATGAGGTTGGTTACCCGGTACTGGTGCGCCCAAGTTATGTTTTAGGTGGCCAGGGTATGAGCATTGTTATAAATGATGAAGACCTTGAAAAAGCCGTAGTTGGCTTACTAAAAAACCTTCCGGGAAACCGCGTATTAATAGATCATTTCCTTGACCGCGCCGCAGAAGCCGAATCAGATTCTATCAGCGATGGCGATGAGGTGCATATTATAGGTATGATGGAGCATATTGAACCTGCAGGCATACACTCCGGCGATTCATTCGCGGTATTGCCGCCGTTTGACCTGTCAGATAACGCTATCGCCCAGATGGAAGAATACACCATTAAAATAGCCAAAGCGCTAAACGTGTTAGGGTTACTCAACATACAGTTCGCAATTAAAAATGATAAGGTTTACGTTATTGAGGCTAATCCAAGGGCATCGCGTACTGTACCCTTCATCGCGAAAGCTTATGATGTGCCTTATATTAATATAGCTGCTAAATGTATGCTGGGAGTTAACAAGCTGAAAGATTTCACCATCGAACGAAAGTTATGGGGTTATGCCATAAAAGAACCTGTATTCTCTTTCGATAAGTTCCCGGAAGTAAACAAGGAGCTTGGCCCTGAAATGAAATCAACTGGCGAAGCCATCCGCTTTATACCAAACCTGCAGGATCCGTATTTCAGGCATTTGTATAAAGAGAAATCAATGTACCTGAGCAGGTAGGCCCCCGGCCCCCTAAAGGGGGAGTTTTTATTGAGATGGCAAACCAATTACACAATCGTTCCCCCTTTGGGGGGTTTAGGGGGCGAAGGCAGCTTTTATAGAAAATAAAAATAATAATTAAACTATCGTAACGTTAATTTAGTCCAAAAGGAAAGTTTGACAAAAATTTAAGGATATGAAGACGCTGAGAATTTACTGGGATTATTATTTTGCCAACGCTGATAAATTATTTATGAGGGCCTGCGAGGCACAGGTGTATTGAAGGTTGTTGAAGTGTTGTAAGGTTGGAAAGTTGTAATGTTTAAGAAAAGAGCTGTTAACCTTTAATAATGGTTTAAGGGCTGGTTAAATGTTTCATCGTATAGCCAGTGTACCTACCATTCCTTTACACCTGTTCTCCACTCATTTGGGGTAACGCCAAATTCCTGTTTAAAAACCCTTGAGAAATATCCGGTATCGTTAGGATTGATAGCGGGACGTAATCAGAGTTACATCAAAAGTGTAACTCTTTTTATTTACGGCATTTTGACCCATCCGGGCAGAAACGAAAATAAACCAGATAATTGCTATATTGCGTATTCTAATTGCTAATTTTCGCCCCTTTTATCCTAATCCTCATAAAATAATATGAAACATCTGATCATTGGCGATTTACACGGTAAAGACTGCTGGAAAGAAATTGATATAAAAGCTTATGATAAAATTGTTTTCCTGGGCGACTACGTTGATCACTGGATCTTATCCGACCAAAAAATTTACGAAAATTTACAGGACATCATTAAGCTAAAGAAAAAACACCCAACGAAAGTTGAATTGCTGCTCGGCAATCATGATGTGCAATACCTTTACTACTCACATTTTCTTTGTTCGGGTTTTAGGCCGGACATGCAAAGGTCATTAACGGAGTTATTTTATAATAACAAGGATTTTTTTAAGGTAGCCTATCAAAAAGACAACCATTTGTTTACCCATGCGGGTGTTACAAATTCATGGTATGCTGAATTTTTAAACCTGCCCTTAATACAGCAAATTAAAGATGAACAGGATACCATAGCTGATCTTATCAATAAAATAGAACAAACCGCCCAGCGATGGTTGGTACATAAGGCCGGCAGCATCAGGGGTGGTGATGGCCACGGTGGCGTTACCTGGGCCGACAGAAAAGAAATGATTGCAGATATGCTGGACGGCTACCACCAGGTAGTGGGCCATACGGTTGTGCCACGGGTTGAAGTTGTAAGGTTTAACGATAAGTCCGTTACGTTTATTGATGTTTTGGATACGATGACTTATTTCCATGAGATGGATTGTTGATTTTCTCACAACGATACTTAAAGTTTATCTTCTGTGAAGTTTTGTGTGGGCATTAGGTTTTTGTGCCTGAATCTGTATATAAAATTTTCTATTAAAGAGCCTTAGGCGCGACCAATGTCATTAAGTTAAGAAAAGCAGCCTTTTTACCCCTCTTTCCGGCTTGCCGGAGAGAGGGGCGACCATCCGCCAGCTGGCGGAGTAGTCGGGGTGAGTCAACTGTGCGCCAGGCATTTGCGTTAAATGTATTGCGCTAATATCGCTCGCATAGCCTACTCACCCGGTCTTTGCTTCGCTCGACCGCCCTCTCTTTTGCAGGCAAAAAAGAGGGGAAAAGCAATAAGATTCCCTTAACCTAATGACATTGGGCTACGCCTTTATCTTAATGTACCATCTACAAACACTATCCGTTATAAAACCAACGTCTTACAATGAATTCCGCTGCGTGACCTTAAACGGAATCGCCAAATGCTCCTTTGCGTTATTCAACACCATTTCTGCGGCTTTTTCGCCCATCATTTTAAAATCGGTCGAGATGGTGGTGATGCCATTAAGGATGATCTTCTTCAAAGGGGTTTCATTATAGGAGATCACACCGATATCCTCTCCTACTCGTAATTTATCGCCGATTATTTTTTCAATTAATTCAACCAGGTCATCCTCCATCAGGTTGATGTATACTGTTCCGGGTAGGAGGTTTTCATTTTTAAGATCGTGAATAATGTCGTAATCAAAGGCATACTGGCCGCAAAAGTTTATAAAACCTGTTAATATCTCTTTTGAGTAATAGCTGTTTTCGGGGAAGAGGATTTTTAGCGTATGATACCTGCTCAGTTTTTCAAGCAATTGTTCGAGGGCATAATAAATATCCTGTTCAAAATTTTCATAAACCGCGCCGAAATTTCCTGTTACGCCTTCAATTAATTTATCCATCAGGATCAGTTTATCCTTCGGCAGCTCGTTAATTACCGCGAATGCGTTTTCAGTATTTTCGATAAAGTGGGGAATGATCACCAGTTTGGAATATTGATCTGTTTTATTGGCAAGCAATTTTTTGAAGAAATTAAAATTGTTATTGTAGATATAAAAATCAATAGCCGCGTTACTGCCAAGTGTTTCGGCGAAGGCATCATAAATAATTTTTTTATGGCTGCTGAGCTTATTAAATAACAGCAGGATTTTTACCGGCTGGTTAAATTGCGTATTGGATATAAAATAGCCTTTGCCCGCAATTGATTTGATGGCATTATATTTTTTTAATTCCTTATAAGCCCTTTCGATAGTGTTACGTGAGGCTTCAAGCGCGATGCTGAGGTCATTTATGGAAGGAAGGATATCGTCTTTTTCAATTTTCTGGTCTTCAATTCCGCGCAAAATAGAATTACTTATCTGCAAGTATTTAGGGGTGATGGAATACTCATCTATCTTAATAATTTTCAGGTAATTCTTCATCTGCCTAAAAATGGGTTATTGCTTTTGAAAAACAAAATAAATGTGGAGGGTTATCACCATAGGTGTTCGGGAGATTTAAAAAAGCCGTGGCCAGGCGCGATTCCCGCCTTTGGGGCGGGGAAGGGTGGGGTTTAGCAAACTATCCGGGCAACCGTTTAACACCCTCCAACATGGCGGCGAAACCCCTCCCTGCCACTTCTCAGCCCATCGCGCCCCTCCCGGGGGAGGGAATTTTGGCTGCTCCGCCTTTGTTGTTATCACAAAAAAAAGGTGGAATAGCACAGCATGTTCATTCCGTAAAAAATACAGTTTTATGTTGCGCAACACGTGCAACACCCTGCAACAAAACGCTACAAAACTGAATATCAATACATTAACTACTGACAAAATTTTGTCACTGCCAAAAACGTGTCAGCACTTTTGGTGCTTTTTTCGGCTCACAGCGCATGGCCAAAGCGTTACTTCAATCCAGGCTTTTCGTTAATACGTCTAAGCG
>Ga0207033_1161_pt1 | contig 13818 bp, 12 predicted proteins | sample Alteio_BWMinCont_35_FD_153262 | JGI IMG/M metagenome (GOLD analysis project Ga0207033, IMG submission 153262) | Enriched cells from forest soil in Barre Woods Harvard Forest LTER site, Petersham, Massachusetts, United States -... | ecosystem: Environmental > Terrestrial > Soil > Temperate forest >... | reverse complement strand
AAGAATATCAAACCTTGCCAACAGGTCTATTGTATTGCCGGGCTGGTTCCAGCCGTTTCTGTAAGGGATAATCAATGGTTCATTAACGGTATTGGTTACGTAAAAGCTTACGGAGTAACGGCTAAAATTACCTTTATTGCTTACCGCTTTTACCTCCTCCGATTTGATACGATAACCAATTTGCAGCCCGTTAATCAGCACCGGCACCGAATCTGTAACCGGGTACGCCTGCTGCGCCCATGACTCATTGATAACGAATAAAAACAGGATTAATAAAAGTAATTTATTGCTCATGGTTCCGGGTTTTAAGGATTGTAAAAATATTGGTGACGTTTCTTTGCGGATTGCAACTCACGCTGCAATTAAATTTCAGGATATAATACGAATCTTTATATAGGTAAAATGTCTTATTTTTTGTTAATCGGATTGTTACGCGAACTATTTTGAAAGGCGGCTATTAAACCAAGAAAAAGGGGATATACCTTGCCGGTATTCCCCTTATTAAATTAGATGCAACCCTTAGGATAATTATTCAAGTACGCCGAATTTGCCTGATTGAAATTCCTGGAAAGCCTCCTGTAATTCACGATGGGTATTCATCACAAACGGCCCATATTGTGCAATGGGCTCATTTATGGGCTCACCGCTCAATAACAATATTACGCTATCCCTATCCGCGCTGATGTTTATTTCTTCACCTTCGTTTTTAAACAAAACAAAGTCGTGCATCGCAGCATTTTCGCCATTAACGGTTATTTCCCCGTTTACCACCAGCAAAACGGTGTTATGGTGAACAGGTATATTGGTTGTTAATTTCCCGCCTTTATTTAAACGGATATCAAACATATTTACCGGGGTAAAAGTTGTGGCCGGGCCTTTATGTTCGTTAAACGAACCGGCAATAACATTTACTTTGCCATTATCATCGGCAAGTGTTACTTTGCCCATTTGATCAGCAGTAATGGCCTGGTATCGCGGGTTAGCCAGTTTGTTTTTGGCGGGCAGGTTAACCCAAAGCTGTATCATCTCGAAAGGGCCGCCTTTTTTCGAAAACTCCTTTTCGTGATATTCTTTGTGCAATATGCCCCCGCCGGCAGTCATCCATTGTACATCGCCGGGGTTAATTACGCCGCTGTTACCGGTGCTGTCATGATGGGCAACGCTGCCTTTATAGGCGATAGTAACTGTTTCAAATCCTTTATGCGGATGCACATCAACACCGCGAAGATGATCGGATGGGCCAAAATCATATTCGGCATTAAAATCCATCAGCAAAAAAGGGCTCACTCTTTGCTGTGTGAGTTCTTCATTAGGGAAATAATTAAAAACCCTGAACCCATCGCCAACCATGCCAGGGCGGGCAGGGCGGCTGTATATTTTTTCTATCTTCTTTTCCATTTTGATTGATAATTTATATACAAAGATAAGGTTGAAATGGGCTTGGAATACTTGATGTATATTAAGAAACGCGATAGAAATATTACCGGCAAAAACTAATCCTATCTTTATCCATGAATAAACTTAAAAAAGCAAGCCTGGTGGTGATGGTCATCTTTTACTTAATAGCAGGCTTTAATCATTTCTACAATCCGCCATCTTATTTGACGATGATCCCCACATACCTGCCTTACCCAAAGATCATCAACCTTACAGCCGGTTTTTTTGAGCTATCATTTGCCATTATACTGATATTTACTAAAACAAGGAGATTTGCCGCATGGGGAATTATATTGATGCTGATCGCATTTTTACCTGTACATATTCAAATGGTTAAGGATGCCCCGTTTTTATTAAGGGGCAGTATTACCGTAACGCCATTTATTGCCTGGATAAGGTTGGTGGTGTTGCAGCCTTTATTAATATTATGGGCTTGGTGGTACACCAGGGAGGATTCTAATTAATACGATGCAGATATAAAACTTTTACATAATCCGAAAATTTATATTAAATTTGGGATTATGATCCCAAGAATTATAAAAAGTCAAATCCAGGATGATTTGTTTAAAGGTAAAGCTGTTATTGTAACCGGACCAAGGCAGGTGGGTAAAACAACTTTGCTTGAGGCTTTACGCGAGGAAAACCAATTAAAAGGCTTGTGGCTTAATTGCGATGAACCTGACATTCGGCTTTTATTGGAAAATACAACGTCAACACAATTAAAAGCTTTAATAGGGGATTATAAATTGGTTTTTATTGATGAAGCCCAGCGCGTAAAGAACATCGGCCTTACCCTAAAACTCCTGGTAGATAATTTAAAAAATGTACAAGTAATTGCCACAGGATCTTCGGCATTGGAATTGGCAAATGAAATTAATGAGCCATTAACCGGCCGTAAATGGGAATATAATCTTTATCCTTTATCTACTCTTGAAATGGTTAATTATACTTCTAAACTGGAAGAAGGGCGGTTATTGGAACAGCGGCTCATTTACGGGTTGTACCCGGATATCGTTATCAATTCGGCTAATGCACAAACGGCACTAATAGCACTGGCGAATGATTACTTATATAAAGACCTGCTTTCGATAGAGACTATCCGAAAGCCTGCTTTGTTAGAAAAAATACTGGTATCGCTGGCATTTCAGGTGGGCAGCGAAGTTTCTTTTTTTGAATTGGCGCAAAACGTTGGTGCCGACCCCAAAACTGTTGAGCATTATGTTCAGCTATTTGAAAAATGCTTTATTATATTTCAGGTTGGGGCATTTAGCAGAAACCTCCGCAATGAAATTAAGAAAAGCAGGAAGATATATTTTTGTGACAATGGTATACGAAACGCAATTATTAAAAACTTTAACCCGATAACCCTGCGCCAGGATGTCGGTGCTTTATGGGAGAATTTTTTAATGAGTGAACGTAGGAAAGCGAATACTTACAATAAGCACTTTGTTAACACGTATTTTTGGCGCACCCATTCGCAACAGGAGATAGACCTTATCGAAGAGTCTGCAGGAATATTGCAGGCAAAGGAATTTAAATGGAATGACAGGGGTAAGACAAAATTCCCAAACACGTTTTCTAACGCTTACCCGGATTCCCTTTTTGAGGTTATCACTAAAGCAAATTATTTAGATTTTTTATTATGAAAATTATTCTAATTCCTTTTTATCTTGTGAACGCAGACAACAAACTGGAAGTTGGGATGAGGAGATCAAATCGGCTTTAATTTACCTATTTTTATGCCTTGAAATAAATCATGATAAAAAAACAATATTTCACTATACCCGGCGCCAAAGGCCGCAGTATGCTGATGGACCTAACCTTTGATGAAGATATTAAAAATGCACCCCTTGTTATTTTCGCACATGGCTTTAAAGGCTTTAAGGACTGGGGGGCGCATAACCTGGTGGCACAATATTTTGCTGAAAAGGGGTTCCGGTATTTGAAATTTAATTTTTCGCATAACGGCACAACTACTGATCACCCTACAGAATTCGCCAACCTGATTGCTTTTAGCGATAATACTTTTTCGATAGAGCTGCAAGACCTTGAAACGGTTATTGATTTTGCCTGTGGTGGCTCCGGAATGCCGGGTGTTGACGGGGTTTACCTCATCGGCCATAGTATGGGTGGCGGCATCAGCATTATAAAAACTGCCGAAGATGACCGTATCAAAAAACTGGTGACGATGGCTTCCATATCAGGCTTCCGTAATTTATGGCCAAAGGAAATTGAAGCGCAATGGCGGCTGCAGGGGATGGCGTATTTTACTAACAAAAGAACAGGGCAGCAACTGCCATTAAAAGTCGGCACCCTGCTTGATTTGGATAAGCACCCGGCCCGGCTGGATATATTGGCTAACGCAGCCCAAATAAAACAGCCCTGGTTAATTATACATGGTGATGAAGACACAACGGTACCATTAGCTCATGCCAAAGAGCTTAAAGCGGCTCAACCCAACGCGTTTTTTTCAATAATTAAGGGCGGCGACCATACTTTAGGGGCTTTCCAACCTTACCTTGAAAGTACATTGCCCGTCCCTTTGCTTGAATTTTGCAGGCAAGCAATTGCTTTTTTTGTGAATAGTCAATAGGAAATATATCGTATTAAAAAAACATTCACCACTCACAGTCAACTACTCATCGTCCACCAATATTAATATCTATGAATTCAACAGGGGCAAAGAAAAAGGGTAAAAAATTTCAAAATCCTATACCTACTGATTTAGGCGGTTTAGGTATGATGATTCCCGTTTTAAAAGAATACATGAATAACAAGGCCGAAAATACCCCTAAACAAACCTTCGGCCCATTTAAAACAGACCTATCTGTTTATCAAACACCGCCAAAAACAGGATTAAGAATAACACTTATAGGGCATTCGAGCTTATTGATTGAGATTGATGGCAAACGGATACTGACTGACCCAGTGTGGAGCGACATGGTTTCCTTTACTTCCCTTTTTGGCCCGAAACGATTTTTTCAGCCCCCTTTGCAATTAAGCGAGTTACCGCCCCTTGACGCGGTGATCGTTTCGCACGATCATTACGACCACCTGGATAAAGAAACCATAAAATTTTTTGCAGGTAGAACCGTCCTGTTTTTTTGCTCGCTTGGCGTTGGGAAACACATGGAAAAGTTTGGTATAGAAAAGAATTTTATAACCGAGATGGATTGGGGCGATAGTGTTATGATTGGAGCCGATTGCGTGCTTACGGCTACCCCTGCGCGGCATTTCAGCGGGCGCGGGCTTACCGGGGGAAACGAGACCCTGTGGTCATCGTTTGTAATAAAAGGCACAAAGCATAACATATTTTTCGGGGCGGATTCAGGCTGGTTCCCTGGTTTTGCAGAAATTGGCGATACATTTGGACCCTTTGATCTTACCATGCTCGAAATAGGCGCTTATGGCAAGTACTGGCCTGACATACACATGGGTCCGGATCATGCATCAAACGCTCATATCGCACTAAAAGGCAAGCTTATGATGCCGATACACTGGGGCACCTTTAACCTTGCCCCCCATGCCTGGTATGAGCCTATTGAAAGATTGATAGGTTATGCCAGGGAAAAACATATCAAATTATTTGTACCGGAGCCAGGGGAACCGACGGAGGTAAAAGAATATGTTTCTGAATGGTGGAAGAAGTATTTATGATGCGTGGATGTGCGGGTGTGCAGATGAAAAATGTGTAGATGTATAAATCAATCGATCGTCTTCACATCCGCACATCTGCATATTTGCACATCCGCACATTACTTCACATCTGCTTATCCGTTAAACGTTCATTGCCAGCCAATCGCCTACTTCGCTTGTTTTGTAGGCTTTGTTTTTCCCGGCAAGGTCTTCTGTTACAATGCCTTCTGCTAACGATTTATTTACAACCGCCCTTATTAATTCTGCTTCCTCTTTTAACCCGAAAGCATCTTCAAACATCATAGCAGCGGATAATACAGTTGCCAGCGGATTAGCAATATCTTTACCTGCAGCCTGGGGATATGACCCATGTATCGGTTCAAATAATGAAGTATGTACGCCGATGGAAGCAGATGGCATCAACCCCATTGAACCGGAAATTACGGAAGCTTCATCGGTTAAAATATCGCCAAAAAGATTTTCGGTGATCAACACATCATAAGTATTCGGCCATTGCACCAGGCGCATCGCAACTGCATCAACAAACTCATAACTTACTTTAACTTCGGGAAAATCTTTTTCCATATCCTGTACAGTTTCACGCCATAAACGCGAAGTTTCCAATACATTCGCTTTATCTACGCAGCAAAGTTTCTTGCTGCGAGTCATCGCCATTTCAAACCCTAATTTTGCCAGGCGCTGAACCTCTGCCCTTGTATACGTGCAGGTATCAAAAGCCGTATTGCCATCATCCAGCCGCCCCCTTGCACCGAAATAAATACCACCAGTCAGCTCACGAAGAATGATCATATCTGTACCTTCAATACGCTCTCTTTTTAAGGGTGAATTATCAATTAATGATGGAAAAGTAAATGTTGGGCGAACGTTTGCAAACAGCCCAAGTTTTTTGCGCATTTTAAGCAAACCCTGTTCAGGCCGAACGGTAGCCTTCGGATCATTATCAAAACGCGGATGCCCGATAGCCCCAAATAAAACCGCATCGGCAGCCATGCAAATCTCATGTGTTTCGTCGGGGTAGGGCTCACCAACGGCATCTATGGCGCAAGCGCCGGTTAAAGCCGGTGTCCAGGTAATTTCGTGATTGAATTTTTTTGCGATTGCATCAGATACCTTAACAGCCTGGTCAATAACCTCGGGCCCGATTCCGTCTCCCGCTAATAATGCGATTTTTAATTTCATTTTATTTGTAGTTGCGTTTCGATAATAGTTTGTAATACATCAGCAGGCCTTGTTCTTGCCTCAATATTAATATTCAGCATTTTCTGCGTTGCCTTAATAGCGCAAACGGTCTGGTCTGAATCCAGTCCCCTGGTTATAAATTTTTTCTGACCGGCCTGCCAGGTGATAATAGTTTCGCACAAGGCATCAGAACTGCTGCCCGGCGCTATTCTTACTGCATAGTCGATTAGCTTTGGCAAGCATCTTTGTTTCTTTTCGTAAACTTTTCCCAAGGCTTTCATAAAGGCATCAAACTGGCCGTCACCCTGTGCATTTTCTTCAAATTTTTCACCGTCAATATTTACAGAAATAGTTGCCGAAGGGCGAAGACCCATGGCATGCACCAATACGTAAGATTCTATAGTAACCTTCTCTTCATAAAGACTACTATCCAAAACATCCGAAATAATGTAGGGCAGGTCCTCTTTGGTTACCGTTTCCTTCTTGTCGCCCAACTCAATAACCCGTTGAGTCACTTTTTTCAGGTCGGCGTCATTTAGCTTTAAGCCTAATTCCTGCAGGTTTTTTTCAATATTCGCCTTGCCGGATGTTTTGCCCAATGCATATTCCCGTTTCCGTCCAAAGCGCTCCGGGAGCAGGTCATTAAAATATAAATTATTTTTATTGTCCCCGTCAGCATGGATACCGGCAGTTTGTGTAAACACATTTTCACCAACAATTGGCTTATTGGAAGGGATCCTAACTCCCGAAAATGTTTCGACCAGCTTACTTACTTTATAAATAGAGGATTCATTAATCCCCAGTTCAATCTCGGGTGCAAAATCATGTATTACCGCTACAGCGCTTGCCAATGCGGCATTGCCTGCCCTTTCGCCCATGCCATTTACGGTTAAATGCAAGCCATGAATACCAGTCTTTACGGCTTCCAGCACATTTGCTGTGCCCAGGTCGTAATCATTATGTGCATGGAAATCAAAATGACTACCAGGATATTTTGACAGGATAGCCGTTAAAAATTCAAAAGTTTCCGAAGGGGTTAAAATTCCAAGTGTGTCTGGCAATAATATCCGCTTTACAGGTTGTGCCGTAAGGAAATCCAATAACCGGAAAACATACTCACGCGAATTACGCATGCCATTGCTCCAGTCTTCCAAATAAACATTGGTTGTTATGTTTTTACTTTGGGCCAGGTCAATAACATACTTTATTTCAGAAAAGTGCTGTTCGGGTGTTTTTTTTAACTGGTGTGTCAAATGGTTTAATGAGCCTTTTGTTAACAGGTTCTGAACCTTAACGCCCGATTCAATCATCCAATCAATTGACACCCCATTATCTACAAATGACAATACTTCTATCCTGTCAGCATAGCCATTTGTTTCTGCCCAGGTTAAAATGCCTTTAACCGCCTGAAATTCACCTTCAGACACACGCGCAGAAGCGATCTCAACCCTATCAACATTGAGCTCTTCTAATAATAGCTGGGTTATGGTCAGCTTTTCTGAAATGGAAAAAGACACGCCCGATGTTTGTTCCCCATCGCGAAGTGTAGTGTCCATTATCTCTATTTTCCTTCGTTCCATTTTCTGGATATTCTTTGGTTTGATTATGTAGTGTGCGTAAAGAACCAAGAGTCAAGAATCAAGATAAATAGTGAAAATCAGCTGCTTTCCTGGCTCTTGGTTCTTGACTCTTGGCTCTATATTAAAGCGGAAGGTTTTCAGCAAACTCCTCGATCTCTGTTTTGATGCTTTGGAGATAATCGATATCATCAAAACCATTCAGCATGTTATCTTTTTTATACGGGCTGATTTCGAATTTTTCTTTTTCACCAGTCGGCAAGATAGTAATTGTTTGATCCGGTAAGTTCACCTCTATTTCCGTTTTAGGATTAGCATGAATTGCAGCAAATAGCTGTTCAGAAAATTCAGGGCTAACCTGCACTGGCAATACGCCGATGTTTAAGCAATTGTTCCTAAAAATATCCGCAAAAAAGCTGGATACTACGCACCTGAACCCATAATCGTACACTGCCCATGCGGCGTGTTCCCTGGAAGAGCCGGAGCCAAAGTTTTTACCGCCAACCAATATTTTACCACTGTAAATAGGGTTGTTCAATACAAAATCCTTTTTGGGTGTATTATCAGCGTTGTAACGCCAATCACGGAAAAGGTTATCTCCAAATCCAACGCGTTCTGTCGCCTTTAAAAAGCGTGCGGGAATTAATTGATCTGTGTCCACATTTTCTATCGGAAGCGGAACAGCCGTGCTTCTTAGTATATTAAATTTATCGTAAGCCATATTATTTAGTCATTAGTCATTGGGTCATTAGTCATTGGGTCATTGGTCATAGTTCGGCTACTCACCACTCCCTATTCACTACTCACTATACAAGTTCCTCTATTAGCGTTCTTGGATCTGTCACCACGCCGGTAATTGCAGCGGCGGCGGCAACTAACGGGCTGGCTAACATCGTCCTTGCGCCCGGGCCCTGCCTGCCTTCAAAGTTCCTGTTTGAGGTACTTACAGCATATTTCCCCGCGGGTATTTTATCATCATTCATTGCCAGACAAGCTGAGCAACCTGGCTGGCGCAATGAAAATCCGGCTTCAGTCAAGACATCCAGTAAACCCTCTTCTTTGATTTGGGTTTCAACAATGTGCGAACCGGGAACTAACCACACGGTAACATCATCAGCTTTGTGCTTGCCTTTTACAAGGGACGTAAACGCCCTGAAATCTTCAATCCGGCCATTTGTGCAACTCCCGACAAAAACAAAATCCACTTTTTTGCCTATCATGTGCTCACCTTCAGAGAAGCCCATGTATTTCAGTGATTTCTCATAAGTGGCCGCCCCGCCTTCAACTTGGGCCGCATCCGGGATATCATGCGAAATTCCCATGCCCATGCCGGGGTTTGTACCGTAAGTGATCATTGGTTCAATATCGGCAGCATCAAATGTCAATTCTTTATCAAAAACAGCGTCAGGATCAGTTTTCAAGGTGCGATAATAGGCCAACGCTTTATCCCAGGCTTCGCCCTTTGGAGTAAATTCGCGGCCTTTAACGTAATTGATGGTGGTTTCATCCGGGGCAATCATCCCGCCACGGGCACCCATTTCAATACTTAAATTACAAACCGTCATGCGGCCTTCCATGCTCATGTTTTCGAAAACATCACCGGCATATTCAACAAAATAGCCTGTTGCACCTGATGTTGTAAGTTTGGAAATAATGTACAATGCAACATCTTTCGGCGTTACGCCGGCACCTAATTTTCCATTGATGTTGATGCGCATTTTTTTAGGTTTCGGCTGCATGATACATTGTGTAGCTAATACCATTTCAACTTCAGAAGTACCGATACCAAATGCTATAGCGCCAAAAGCCCCATGTGTAGAGGTATGTGAATCGCCGCAAACAATGGTGGCGCCGGGTTGGGTAATGCCATATTCAGGCCCGATAACGTGGACAATGCCATTCTTTTGATGGCCCAGGCCCCAATAGCTGATACCATATTCATTGGAATTTGTCTCCAACGCGTTTAACTGGTTGGCCGAAAGAGGGTCTGCCACCGGCAAATGCTGGTTTATCGTCGGCGTGTTGTGATCTGCCGTAGCGAATGTACGCTCAGGGTATAAAACCCGTATTCCCCTGCTCTTTAATCCTAAAAAAGCTACAGGGCTTGTTACTTCGTGGATAAGGTGACGATCAATAAAAAGCACATCTGGGCCGCCCTCAATCTTACGTATTACGTGCGTGTCCCACACCTTATCAAATAATGTCTTGCTCATTTTTATTTCTATTTATTATATTTTATAAGTCAATTTTGCAAAAGATCGGCTATGCGAATTTTTCACCGCGTACCAGTAATAAAAGATCATCATCACTAATGTCCAATTTATTGTCGGCTAATGTCAGAAAGCGATGGTATGCCTCGCCTAAATCTTCTTTGCCCAGGTTATAGCCTAATCGTGCCAGGTGATATTTTAAAGCATGCCTGCCGCTGCGGGCAGTAAGCACAATGGTAGCATTTGGAAAGCCTACATCCTCGGGTTTAATGATCTCATAATTTTCGCGGTTCTTTAAAAAGCCATCCTGGTGTATGCCTGAGCTATGCGCAAAAGCATTACTCCCCACAATTGCCTTATTTGCCTGTACGGGCATACGCATCTGACTGCTTACCATTTGGCTTATTTCGTAAAAATTACGGGTATTGATATTGGTATGCAAACCAATACTTGGGTGCGTTTTTAAGATCATGACGACCTCCTCCAATGATGTATTGCCTGCGCGTTCGCCAATGCCGTTAATGGTGCCCTCTACCTGGCGTGCGCCATTTTGCAGGCCTGCTATGGAGTTTGCGGTTGCCAGCCCCAAGTCATTATGGCAATGGGCTGAAATTATGGCTTTATCAATATTTTGTACATTCTCTTTAAGGAAACGGATCTTATCGCCATACTGGTTGGGCAGGCAATAACCGTTTGTATCTGGGATATTAACCACTGTTGCACCGGCAGCAATCACCGCTTCGATCATCTGCGCTAAATAATTAATATCTGCACGACCGGCATCCTCGGCATAAAATTCAATATCCTCAACGAAACGCTTGGCGTATTTTACCGCATCAACAGCACGCTCGAGTATTTCTTCGCGGGTGCTGTTAAATTTATGCTTGATGTGCATATCAGACGACCCAATACCCGTATGGATACGCGGATGTTTGGCATACCGGAGCGACTCAACAGCCACATCGATATCGCCCTTATTAGCACGTGTTAAGGCGCAAACGGTTGGATTCCTGACAGATTTTGATATTTCTACCACACTCTGAAAATCGCCCGGACTTGAAATGGGGAAACCTGCTTCAATAATATCCACGCCCAATGCCTCCAGCTCTCTTGCAATCTCAATTTTTTCGGGGGTAGTTAATTGGCAGCCCGGTACCTGCTCGCCATCGCGAAGCGTGGTATCAAAAACATAAACGCGGTTTGGATCGTGTATCATTTGTTTTAGATTTTAGATGTGAGATTTGAGATATGAGACTTTTTAAATCTTTCATCCCGCATCTTACATCGGTTAAAACTTATTATTCTATTGCTTTTCTTTTTTTTCTTGACTCTTGGTTCTTGACTCTTGATTCTATTTTACAGCCACAAACCTCAACCGCACATAATCGACATACCAATCGCCGTCCTTGTTATAATGCGGTTCGAGTATGTCGGTTATCTCAGCCAGTATTTGTTCTTTTTCTGTTTCTTCAATTCCTTCAAAAAAAGTATCACCAAACATATTCAGCCATTTTGCCACACCAACCCGGCCGTCATGCAATAATGTTGGCCTGTCAAAATGAATAGCAAAGGTTACCCTGAAACCTGCTTTTTCCAATTTGGTCGTGTACGTTCCCAACGAAGGGAAATACCACGGTTTCTTATTAGCCAACTGAGGGTACCCGTGTTTTTCAAGCACCTGTTGTGTTGCAGCCAGGATATGTGCGTTATTACCTTTGCCGCCCATTTCGGCAATAAACCGGCCGCCGGGTTTCAGGCTATCATAAACACATTTTATCGCCTCATCAACTTTGTGTACCCAATGCAAAACGGCATTGGAAAAAACGGCATCGAACGGCTCATCAAAATGAAAATCAGCAGCATCAGCAACCATGAAAGTAACGTCAGGATAGCTTTCTTTTGCTTTCGCGATCATATCCGCAGAAGCATCAATACCTATTACTTCAGCGCCATAACCTTTAATATCATTTGTCAAATGCCCCGTCCCGCAACCCAAATCAAGTATCCGCTCACCGGCTTTTATGTCCAGTAACTCCAGCACACTTTCCCCGTATTGAAATACGAAGTCGTGTTTTGAATCATATAATTCCGCGTTCCATTTCATGTTAGTTCATCAGTTCACTGGTTCATTAGTTTATTAGTGCATATTTTTCATCTGCACATCTGCATATCTTCACATTTGCACATCCGCATAGTGCTCAACAACCGGGAATGGGTCATAAAAATGATGTAACATTTTTTTCCATTCCTGGTATTCTTTTGATCCCCTGAAGCCTTCTGTATGGTCGGTAAGTTTTTCCCACTCAACCAACAATATAAACCGGCTTGCATTTTCAACACATCTTTTTAATTGATGCGATATATAACCTGCCATTCTTGATATAATCCTCTGTGCTATGGAAAATGCTTTTAAAAACTCATCTTCAAGACCAGGGATCACATTTAATATAGCTACTTCGAGGACCATTGTCTGAATCAGAATTTACAGAATGTTAGAATTTTCTAAATGCCTTTAGGCCTGCGGACCTTTAAGCGGTTTTATATTATATCTTGGATTGAAAATTAACTTATACTGCAAACTCTGACCTCCAAAATTGATAAGCAATCCTATTGAATAATCATAAGCAACGGTGTAACTTTTTAGCCTGTGCTAAATGCACATCTTCTAAATTGATAATTGCTTTTAATTCGACAGTCAACCTATCTTCAACAATAAAATCTGCTCTCCTTGTACCAACGTCAACCCCATCGTAAAATATAGTGTGCTCCTATTCTCTTGTGAAGCCTACACCAGCTTTTGCAAGTTCTAAAGCTAAACACCTCTGATAAATTACTTCCTGAAACCCATTGCCCAGTGTGTTATGTACTTTCATTGCGCAGCCTATTACCTTATAAGTTAACTCGTCCCTTTCCATCTACCCAAGTTGGATAAAATTAAATTTCTTATTTATTCTGTAAATTCTAAAATTCTGTAAATTCTGATTCAGACAACTACGCCTCCACAACCTGGTTCTCAGGCCTTAAACTGCGTACAGTTTTACCTGCCTGCCACATTTCGCTGTCGCGTAATTCTTTTAGTTCGATATCCAGTTTTTCGCGGTAATCAGGTTTGCTGTTTGAATCGATTGATTTTTGTGATTCAACCCCTGTTGCCACGCTTTTGTATAATTCTTCAAATACCGGCTTGGTCGCATCACGAAATTTCTTCCACCAATCCAGCGCGCCGCGTTGCGCTGTTGTTGAGCAATTGGCATACATCCAGTCCATGCCGTTTTCGGCCACTAATGGCATCAATGATTGGGTAAGCTCTTCAACAGTTTCGTTAAATGCTTCTGATGGTGAATGGCCATTCCTGCGCAATACGTCATATTGTGCGGCAAAAACACCCTGGATACATCCCATTAATGTACCACGTTCGCCCGTTAAGTCGCTGAAAACTTCTTTACGGAAATCTGTTTCGAATAAATAACCGCTGCCTACGGCAATACCAAGGGCAATTACCCTGTCTTTTGCTTTGCCGGTTGCATCCTGAAAGATAGCATAGCTTGAATTTAAGCCGCGGCCCTGTAAAAACATGCGGCGCAATGAAGTACCTGAACCTTTAGGGGCAACCAAAAATACATCCACATCAGCGGGAGGGATGATACCTGTTTGCTCTTTAAAAGTGATACCGAAGCCATGTGAAAAATATAAAGCTTTGCCGGCAGTTAAATGTTTTTTAACGGTTGGCCATAAAGCAATCTGGGCGGCATCGCTTA